>Ga0209611_10000980_pt1 | contig 46647 bp, 34 predicted proteins | sample S1TSphgellanicum_3_FD_187693 | JGI IMG/M metagenome (GOLD analysis project Ga0209611, IMG submission 187693) | Host-associated microbial communities from peat moss isolated from Minnesota, USA - S1T2_Fc - Sphagnum magellanicum MG (SPAdes) (version 2) | ecosystem: Host-associated > Plants > Peat...
TACAGGAAGCTCCCCACTTACATGACCCAAAGCAAAATCATTCTGAAAATGCCAAAAGCGGAAATTCCAAACAGGAATTTTTCTTTAAGAACCAACCCTATAAACTGCAAATGGGCCAGAAACTTGTGTCTACAGACACCAAAGGCAAACAGGGCAAAACTCAGTGATGAAATTCAAAGAGTGTAGAAATACCTTTTCAGGTGGCACTGTGTCAAAGACATAGACTTCGCCTTGATAAGAAAGTGTGAGCTGGGTGGACTCTTGAGAGCGCACAGCAAGAACTTGGGGGGGCACATCTTGATGACCACTATCAGACTGCATTTCAGCCTCATCTAATCCTTCTTCATCAGGGTCATCCTCATGCTCCTCCAGTCCTGCACCATTCTCCTCATTGTGCTGGATAGGATGCCTGTGATGCACATGATACCCATGCACATTATTGGCATCTATATGTCCCTGGGCATGAGCTTCACCATGTGCCTGCACATTTGCATCAGCCTGAGTGTGGGCATGCATCTCATGGGAATCAGCAGGCTGCCCATGACCCAGGCTATGGTTCAAGGTGGAATGGTGTGTGCCATGACGGTGTGCATGGAGAGCTTGAGAATGATGATCAGCTTCTGACATCACTTTCACATGTCACCAACTCTCTCTCCTCTGGACAATAACTGTCCTCTCTGTACACCTTGAACCTCCACTGCTCCAATCCTCAAATCCTGAGTAATTTATGGTTGTGCTCTAATGCATGACTGAGGCATCACTTTATGCAGTCCGAAGGTAAACATTCCTGCTGCCTACGACAAAGTGCTCTTGTCTCCAGGAAGGCCATTGTTGGGTCCTCGACAATGGTGAGCCAAAAAGTAGACCGTTCGATCCTGCCACACCAAAATCTCAGTTACCCAAGAAAAGCCTTTCTTCCTGATTCCACACCTTCGACTTTCAGGATGTTTCAAGGACATAAACAGCATCTAAACAATGAAGGTTATTGAAGATTCCTAAGAGCCTGGGAAAAGAAGAACAAGCAGGCAGTTTAATTGTATCAACGGGAAGACTACATTCCCTGTCGAGTGTATCACACAAGCTGTTCGACTGCAAAGCTGTCACATTATGGGCTGCCTTTACTGATTAATTGAGAATATGGATCGGGACCAAGAAGTGCGATGCACAAATAAAGAAAAGCATATATCGAGAAAGAAGCAGGAGGCACTCGGACCAGGAAAAAATGACGAGAACAGGAATTTTCTGTCTAAAAGACAGACAGATTCTCTGACGTCTCGAGTAAGCGACGGGTTGACTTGTCCCCAACTTTCCTATTGTCCGTTACATACATACAGATGCCTAATAGGACAATAGAGTTCGAAGAAGCGCCTTGAGGAAAGGAGGTAACAGCGCAATATGGGGCCTTGACACAGCCGAAACAAGAATCCAATAGTACAATTGCTTTCAAAAGCGACGAGTTCGAGTTGCTTGTCCAGAAACGACACGAGCACCAGTGCCTGGCAAGCTCGAAGGCTATAATTGTTTGCATGAGTCCCTAAAGCCAAGGTATGACGAGTGATAGCTGCAAAAGACTGCCTGTTCCCCACAAACTTCTCGAGATGAGAAGAGCTCAGAAACCAAATTAAACAGGCACGGTAACAAAAACGAGAGCTTCAGAGGCATGGACTCCAACATTCCGATTCCACAGCTTGCAGTTAAGACCACACCCTAGAATAACGAACCGCCGACGGAATCGACCAAATATGACATCAGGATAGAATGCAGCAACAAACCCCTGCGTTCATGCTCGGGACCACACTGCAAACGACAAACTAAGATTTACTCCCCTCTCCATCTTCGCCCACCCGCAATAACAAGGCTGTGCACCTGGAATTATCCGCGGCATCATCACTCTGTTGTGCCCTGCGACAGTCTACCCCGGGTGAGCGCGCCAGCGTCGTCTGTCAAGCGGGAGGTGCAGGAAGTGTGAGGGAAGTGTCGTGCACAGACCGCACAGCATGCACACGAATGCCCGCCATAGCCATGGCTATGGAGTGCCCGTTGTCCGTGGCCATGGCCGGCCCTCCGCCACTCCTTCCTTACCCACCTTGTTACACAACCACTAACTCTTACTTGTTACTGATTGCTTCACTTTTCCTCGCCCAAAATGTTTACTTTTCCCACTTTTGAAGTTGTCGATCGAAAGTTTTGATCTTGGCATTTTGAAGTTTGGACTGCGGTTAAATTCGGATAGTTTATTTTGGTCTCACCCCAGTCAACAGCCTACAATTGTGTTCTTTTATTTGTCAAATTTTGTCCTTGCCATTGTGCAAGACAACGCTTCACAACAATTCCAAGTAGAAGATTTTTTTTATTTTTTATTTTTTTAATTTTAAAAACCCTGCAAAACTTTATTTGTAAACACACCACAGATTTGGAAAATGCACAAAGGAATAAGAAAAAGGATAAGGGAGAAGTTACAAGATGTCAAGGTAGCTCAAACTAGATGTCAAAATCTCTCCATATCAAAAACCGACTGTCTATAGAAAGTTGGCCATATTTCTCCATGTCAAAGATCAATTGCTTGCAATAGATAAATTGTGTTGATGGAAGGTGTGTCCTGAAGGGGTGGAAGTCAAAAAATGGCTAAACCTACAATGGCCATTAAATATCTCATCAAAAAGCATGTTGAAAAGGTTATGATGGTGTATATGTTTCAAGATAGAATTTTGAAGTTGAATCATTTGTCGTTCAATGAATTGTTTAAATGGATGAAGACACATGCAAGCTAGGGGCAATAAAAGATTACATGTTACCTTGAGGTGTCACTAAAAAGGGAAGGTGTTGTCGACTCGTGCTAAGGCTTCAAGAAGGAAGGAACATTGATTGATCAACCATAAACTTAACAATTATGACTCAAATTATAAGGGCCCAATTCTCTTAATATGTTATTGGGGCAATGGTGATTATTGATATGAACCCAATGCCACCAAAAGTTATTGGGAGAAAGACTTATTTATGGGCTAAAGGTTTTTATGGGCTATCAAAGGATCTTAGACCCAAAAGGCGCCCAAACACTTGAAAGAAGCTAGAGCCAAAAGAAATAAATGACTCTATGAAGGTGAAGGGAGGTGTGCATTGTAAAATATATAATGTCTGTTGTACAAAATAATGAATTAAAATTCTAAAAATTGCTTGAACATCACCCATTCTAGGGAGAAGGTTCACATGTCGAACATTTTTTAACACGACATCTTTCATGAAGGATGACATGAATAATGAGGTGCCAAATGGAAATCCCAATATTCCAATTCCTTTTGATAGGGTAGTAAATTAAGATGGGGTGTTAAAATGAGGTGATAAGCCAAAAGGTGACCATCCTACACATTTTTTAGGTTGGACAGAAAAAACCTATCGCATGGAGTTCAGTCTAGAAATGATCATATGCAGATGATACAATTAAAGGGGGACTTATGATGTGAGTGTCATCTGTAATGGATGGAAATAAATAAAAATGGAAATGACTAGATGTAGATCATAAAGCCCTAAAATGGGTTAAAGTGAATAGTGCCCACAGAATTATGGTTTATTCTATTCTACTTCTAGTCCCAAGGGATCACCTTGACAAGTTCGCATGACAGATGGGATGACTATAAAGTAGGGGAGACTCAAATGCATAGAATGCATGAACAAAAGGGATGACTTGTATGATGTCTCCACCTATTACACAAAGTTTTTGAAATATGACCTTTCCTAACACCAAATTGAAAGCGTTTGCCATGTCCAATTAAATAATAACCCGATTGGGGTGAAGGTTTAAAGTGCACCCAATGTTGTGGATTACTACTTCACAATTACCTTTAGTTACAACTCCAAATTGGTGTGGGGAGAAATGTGTTACAAAGCATTGCGAAATTAAAAACATAAAACATGGCTTGCGACTCAATACATTATTTCCCCCACTATAGTGGGACAAACTCCATTTAAAGGTTTGGTCATGGCTAAAAGGTGGGCCATTCCAAAGACACATGCAATTCGAGGTGGAATGTAATTTGTGCAATGTGAAAACAAAACAAAAATAATTGAGGGAATCCACTCATTGAATCTTTTGGGTGAAAACAATCTTGAAGGTGATCAAAGACCATCCTAAAAACACCATTTGCCAATAAATGTGGCATGCATTGGAATGTCACCTTGAAGGAATTAGAAAAAAAACTTAAGGTCTTGGTTTAACTTGTAGTAGTTTTCAAAGAAAATCAAGAAATAGTCATCTAATTTAAGGTGTACTGCAGGGAGAGTAAAGGCGGTGTTAAAGGATGTGGGTGCATGGGAAAATCATGCTAAAACGCAAGTTGCTCGAAAGTATTCCCCTACATGTTCCAAAATTAAACTATAAAAAAGACATTTATGAGCTAAATGATCATGTTGGGGAAGAGGCATTGAGTTTGAACTTGCCAATTTAAAAGTTAGGCCCACAAAAAGGATTCATTTTACAAGTTTCCCCAGCTACTCACTAAAAAGTGTTTGGGTTGAATTCGCATTTCCCTATGCCCTATTGCCACGCCACAAGGGGGCAAAGTGTGACACCAATGGGGTAATAAGAAAAGCAAATGCCAAATTACCGCATCATAGTGGTCATGTGCTAGCTTATCCATTGAAAAATGAAACACCTCATGTACATCATGTTGTAGAATGATAGGGATGCGATTGTACAATTGAGGACAACAAAAGCTTAAATGAAAGGACCCAATGACATCCAAGGATGAAACCCAAGTCCAGGCTGATGCAGGTGGGGTGGGAGCAAAAGAAGGTATTGAGCCATGATGGTGATAGGGGTTTTGATTAGATGAATTGGATGCATAATAAGAATGTTGATGACAAGTTAACCTTTGACTAATAAATTGGTGCCCATAAGTGGGATAAGAAACTTTAGGTGGAAATTATGAATGTGTTGAAAAAATGAAGGTAGGTTAAAAGGTCTAATCATGGGCAATTATAGGGGCCGATAAAGTGGAAGGGGAAAAGGTCTTACATGTGCATGATCAAGGGGGTTTATGAAAATGTAAGGTTGGGGTTCGACATTCAAACGAAGTGATGGGGGTCAATAAGGAGAACTAATAGGAGGTGCATGATTTGTTGGAATGGGAGGGGGAAATAGTGGATAATTTGTGATTTACATAGGGGATGGGGTGAAAAATGGGCTTGTGGTGGTGCATAATAAAGTAAATGGGCAATGGGAACTACAAGGTTTGATGAGACATGATAAACTTGGGGACATGGGATGTTTGGTGCCTATGAGGAAAGAGGCCTAATAAGAGCAAAGGCCTCACTTTATAAAAACTACCTACTATGACAAGGTAATTTGAAGTCTACAAAGTGAACCGCATAATATAAAATGAATCGAAAGGAAAAAGATAGGAAACCTCTTCGGGGTTTCTAACTAAAACATTATGTCAAATCCAAACCCTAACTTTGTTATGGGCTTGGGTGTCACAATCATTACTCTACTAGGTTTAACATGATTTAATTACCACCCTAATACCAAAATATTATGAGCTACACTCTTTGTTCCTAGTCCTATAGGATTTAAGACAAATAATGTTGCACAAAAGTTTCTTAAAAAGTGATTTTAATGGATTAGTTACCACCTTCACAAAAATTCCAATCCACTTTAAAATCTATGTACAACAATTTTTCAAATAATAAATAACTTTGTGGTGGAAAGCTTGTTGTGTTTTCACATGGTTAGAGGACACACCACGATACTTTTAACTAGCTGGTTGGTTTGGTGACTTGACGAAGTATGTATTTTATGTTGCATTGGCCTTTACTTGTTTTGAATGACCATTTAATACCAAGTGTTACTACTTTCAATTTTGTCCCCTTGTTGCATGGGTCCCATAATCCACCTATGTCATAGATCATATACAAAAGGGAAAAAAACACTTTAAAAAAAAACATCTTAATTCGATCATTTAATGGATTGGTTACCTTGGCCAAGGTGGCCATCAAAGGAAAACACAATCCACTTTTGTGGCCTTTTTTTTCCCCTAAAGCTAGTGCTAGTCCAACAAACATTAGAATCCCAAACTGTTGATGTTGTTACTTTTTACAAAAGATGATAATACTTATTTTATTTTTTCTTCTAGTATGGACTAACAATTCATGTTTTGTGGAGGTGGCGTAGTGTAATATGATATTTTGCAGTTTTTCATGGAAATATCAAAACTAAATATAGATCTGAGTGTAATTTTGTTCAACAAAAACTTCCTCTTCCATAAATGGCAATGGAATCTTTGAATTTTGATGATTATTGTCTCTCCAATGACTCACTCATGTGCCACTATCTTTTTGCACAATAGCACATGATCCATCTCCTTCTTTATTCCTGTAAAGAGAAATTGTTGTTGTTGTTGGTTGTTGCCGGTTTACCACCATTCTTTGTTGTTGTCGGTCTTCTTTGTTGTTGTCATTGTTGTTCTGAAATCGAATAAAAAGGAAAAAGATAGGAAACCTCCTAGGGGTCTTTGGTTAGGGCATTATGTATTTGACATCAAATAAACAAGATGGCCATGCCACAAGGTGCTTTATCATTAAAACCTTGCAAAAAATTATTTATAAAACACATTACATATTCAAAAATGTACAAAGGTATTAAAAACAAAGGATAATTTAAAGGACGTCAAGTTGATAAAAACTAGATGTCAAAAACTCTCCATTTCAACAATTAATCGCTTGTAATAGGTTAGCTATGGCAATGGGGGCTATGTTTTGAAAGGGAAAAAATTGGGAAATAGCTAAACCTATCACTATTGTTCGACTTAAAATGGAGGATGCTTGCATCCTTTGCAACGTAATTGGATTTTTTTTGTGAAAAAAAGTAATCAAGACATAAAGGAGAGGGCCCTCTAGCCTTTTTAGGCTCCAAACAACATTAGCATAATCGTGTAAAAAAACATCGACATGTTTGTGTAAACATTCAAATACTTTAATTGCTAGGAAGAATTGATTAGTGGTGTGTCAATCACAATAACTATTTTCTTTGGTTTGAATTACATCGGAGACAACAAATCCTTAAGTTGTGCAAGATTGGGGAAATAGATCTACACATGTTGGGTTAGTTGTGACAATGTTAGCTAAGGTGTGGATTCCATCTTTGGGTGAGCACAATGTTGATTCATTGATTGAAGGAATTGAGTGTGGCTAAAGGAAGCACATGTAATTTTTCCCATCCCACATAAAAGCCATCATTTTGCACAATGGCGGCAAAAATGTCATGAACTACATACATAGGTCCTTATGTGCTCGTTACCATGGGCATAATGTAAGATTTGGATACCCACAAGGTCGATGGGATGTGTGCATGCACATCGGGGTAGGCCTATAATTGAATGATAGGGTAATTTGAACCACATCTGAAACAATGTGGAGAAAATTGGGGAAGATAATCAAAAGGTTGGAAATATTGGTCAAGCTATAAACCAAGAGCTCATTCTAGGGCTAGGACATGATATGAACATGATTGGCCTCAAACATCTCATTAAAAAGTATGTTAGAGAGGGTATGATGGTGCAAATGCTTTGAAATGGAATCTTGAAGATGAACCACTTGTTTCTTATTAGTTGTTGAAAAGGAAGGAAGCACCCCCGTGCTAGGGGTGGTAGAAAATTGCATGCTACTTTGAGGTGTTGTTGGAAAAGGAGGTGTTATTGTCAATTCGTGTTAAGGTTTCAAGAAAAAAAGGATGTTGGTTGAGTATGAACTTAACATTATGATTGAAGCTACAAGGGCTAATTTCCTAAATAAGCTATTGGGGTGATGGTGGATGTTAGTATGATTATGATGCCACCAAAAGTTATTGGGAGAAAAGCTTGTTTACAAACTTGAAGTCCTTTAAACGTATCAAAGGACCCTGAACCCAAAAGGCATTTGAACATTTGAAAGAATAATTTTTAAAAGAAAACAATGGAATATATAAAAATGGAGGAAGGAAGTGTGCAATGTAATAGATATGATGGATGTTGCATGTAATAATGAGTTAGAATTCCAAAGGTTACTTGAACATCACCTAGTTTTTAAAAAAAATCAACATGCCAAACATCAATTTCTAACCTTTGATGAAGGATGATTCGAATGATGAGGTGCTAATGGAACCCCCAAGACTCTAATTCCTTCTAATGGTGTGTTAAATTGGGATGGGGTGTCAAAGTCAGGCAACAAATTAGGAGGGACTATGCTACACATTTATAAGGTTAGATAGAAAGACCTATCACACAGGATTCAATTTTAAAGTGTTCATATGCATAGGATACAATAGAGGGGGGCCAATGACGTGAATGTCATTTGCAATCGATGGAAATAAACAAAAAGGGAAATGGTTAGTTGTAGAACGTAATGCCCTAAGGTGAACTAAGGCAAATAATGCCCTTCCCAAATGATCACTTTAACAAGTTCCCATGGTAGATGGGATGATAATAACATTATCATCACGATTACAGTGATTATACAACAAGGGAGATTAAAATGCACAAAAAAAGGGGATAAGTTGTATGATGTCTCAACTTACTACATGAATTTTTTGAAATATAACCATTCCTAACATCGAATTGAAGACATTCACCACATTTAGCTAGAAAACAACCCAATTGAGCTGAAGGTACAAAATCCATTTGATGCCATGGATTATTACTTCACATCAAAAATTGGTTGTTACTCCAAATTTGTGTGGGGAGAATTTTGTTGCAAAGGCATCACAAAATTGAAGGCATAAAACACAACTTGTGCATCTATACAACATTTCTCCTTCGACAATGGCAAACTCCACCTAAAAGCTTAGTCATGGTTAAAAGGCGGGCCGCCCCAAAGATATGTGCAATTCAATGTGGAATGTGACCTTGTGTGATCTAAAAGCAAAGTTGAAACAATTATGGGACTTTACTTGCAAAATCTTCTAGGTGAATGTAATTTCGAAGGTGTTCAAAGGCCATCCAAGAATGACCAGTTGTAAATAAATTTGGCATGTGTTAGAATGTTAACTTGAAGGAGTCAAATGAAAGTTCAAGGTCCAAGTTTGGTTCATAGTCTTAAAAAAAAAATGGGGAAGAAGCCATTTGATTCAAGATGTAAAGTGATGAGAGCTGAGGTGGTGTTAAAGGACATGGGTGTAGGAGAAAATGGTGCAAGAGCATGTGTTGCTTAAAAGTATTTTCCTGCATGCCCAGGATTAAACTACAGAGAATGTGTTTATGAATTGGAGGATGACGTTGGGTAGGAGGCATTGAACTTGAACTTGTTATTAAAGCTTGGGCCCATAAAAGAATTCCTCCTATAGGTTTTCCCAAACACCTACTAGAAAGCATTTGAACCAAATCCCCATTTCCCTATTCCCAATGGCCCCCTTTTGAAGGGGCAAAACAAGACACCATTGGGGTAATAGGAGGAGCAAATGCTAAGCTACCATATCATAGGGGTTTTATGCCAACTTATTTAATGGAAAACAAAATGCTACTTGTACATCATGTTGAAAGTGGTAGGGATGCAATTGTGTAATTGAAGATGACAAAAGCCAAGATGGAAATACCCAAGGACATTTAATGTTAAAACCCAAGCCTAGTTGATGCAAATGGGTTGGGAGTAAGGGAGGGTATTGGGTCGGGATGGTCATGTAGGTTTGGATTAGATGGATTAGATAGATTAGATAGATTAGATGTTTAATAGGACTGCTAATGATGGGTTAACCATCAAAGGGTAAATTAATGCCCATGAGTAAAACAAAAACCTTTAGGTGGAGGTTGAAGGCTTGTTAGGAGGATGGGGGTAAGTTAGGGAGTTTGATAATGGACAACTATTGAGGTTAATAAAGTGAAAGGGGGAAAAGGTCTTACATGTGGGCGAAAGCACACTAAGGTGTCACAAGTTTGGCAAATTAAAGTCTCTTTTCAAAATCCTTTTCTAGTGTAGTTGAAAATTGGTTTAAAATATGAATATTTAGATGACATTGAATATAATTTTTTTTTTCCATTTTCAATTTCAAATCATGATGTTATAAGACATATAAAAAATATCACAATTTTTTTAAATAATTATTTTAAATGCTTAAAAGGGTTTTTTAAATAATTACAATTTTGGGGATTTAAAAAAGTTCATAACATAATAAATTAAAATCAAATTCCATTCATTCAATGGATCTTTAGTTTCTTAAACATAATTCATCCAATATTTGAAATTTTCAAACATATAAAATTAACACATTGTAAGATAAAAGTCCATATCCATAAATTTTGCAGGTGTGACAAAAAGTGTGGGCAAAATTCAAAAGTTGAATACTTATTAGTTATCCATGATTTTGATTTGATTTTTTCATTTTTGGAAGGTTGATTATGATAGTCTTAAATAAATGAGTCCCTTTTTTTATTATGTTATTGAATTTTATTTTATTTATTTTCTTATATCTAAGGAATATAGGAAAAATTGCCATTGTGGTGTCCAGATAAAGTCACCATAGTGTGTAAACACCCATGTGCATTATTTAGGGGATTGGAAAAAAGTGTTGGGTTAGGGTTCCACATTCACACAAAGGACTAGGGGTCGATAAGAGGAACTAATGGATGGTGCATGGTTTGTTAAAATTGTATGGGGAGTTGGTGGGTGTGCGTGGTTTGCATAGGAAAGGGGGTGGAAAATGGGGTTGTGGTGGTGTATGAAATGGCAAATGGGCAATGTGAATTACGAGGTTCAATGAAACATGATGAACTATGGGACATGGGATGTTTTGTGCCCATGAAGAAAAAGGCTTATTAATAACACAATTGTAAATAGGCCCCACTTTCTAAAAACAATGTATTTTAATACAACAATTTTAAACTTATAAAACCAAACACATAAAACTAAGTAGATTAGAAGGCGAAAAAAAATAAAAAATTGTCACAAACAAGCAAGTCTTATTTCAAAAGATAGTTGAATTCTAACTTTGTCATAACTTTAAACACTATCATCCCTACTTTATTGGGTTTAACACAACTTATACATTTTTGAAAACTATTGTGTAAGGATTAGGTGCCCAAAAACTCCTAGTCTTTTGTTCTTTGGATTACTTAATTAAAATAACACCTAGTTTCAACAATAAAAAAACAACCTTAAACTCAGTCATTTGCTAAAAAAAACGTTAAAAAAATATGATTGGTCAATGACTAACCATTATATATTCACACTTTCATAATTGGAATGCACTTTTTGATTTTTATTTCTTCTTCTTTCTTTGTTATTTTTCCAAAACTATGACAAAAACTATAAAAAAATTAAAACCGTGGCAAAAAATAATTTATTGTGTTTAATTTGTAAGTATTAACTAGATTCTTGGAGATAAAAAAAAAATTTAGGCTTGACAAAAACGTAAGAAAAAAGGACCAACCACAAAACCAAACCAAGAAAAAACACAAAACCCACCTTCCCTTGGCCTCTTCACCTTTGTTGTTTTGTTGTTTGTTGATGTTGGTGTTGTTTTCGTCATCATCTTCCTCTTTTGCTCTAGAAAGTGGTTGCTTTCATATGCCTTGCTATGCCCCCAAAATCTAAAAGCTAAACTTACAACTAGTCTTCTTAGTGGAATTATAACTGAACTTACAACTAATTCTCTTTTTATTGAAATTGGAACTAAACATGGGTCTTGGAACCCTTATCACCTAAACGCCCCCACCACATTTTTTTCCTCCTTGTCCCTTTTTACTTGTCTTTCTTTCAGTTCTTTCCTTTTTTTATGTGGCATTAACAAGTGAGCATAGGGAAACAATGGCAATATTGATGACAAAACTGTCACCACCATTGCCATTACCACTTGTTTTCCAAAAATCTTGAGAATATCAAACCCTAAATGTCTCTTTCCTTCCTAACAAACAACACATGGAAATATTTGTTTTGTCCTCTTATGTTTTTACAAAGAGGATAAGATAAGCCATTTCATTGTGTAAATTAATGAATGAACTTCATAATAAGAGGATACAATATGATTGCAAAATATTAAGATCAACTTTAACACAAGGAATGATGTTTCAAAATATCATAGACATAGTTTTTGCAACGTCCATCAATTGTCATTCCTTGGACAAAAAATTAAGCAGTTCACGTAACTAACAAAAATGATTAACACCTTCCATCTTCGACCAAGGAAACTTATTTGCATCCTCATTAATGAAACATTTTTCAAATATCATTTTGACGATCTCCATGGGCAGGTTTGATTTCAAGGACAATTATTTTAAAACAAATGATATTAAGTCTTTAAGCATTGTTTTTGGTTTTAATGGTTGTTCATCTTGAGGTCATTAAGGAGATCTACATGGTTGAGACAATTGAAGTGTATCATCTAAAAAATTTGCAAATGAAAGTTCTTGAGTTGATTTAATTTTAACGTCTTGCTTGTCCATGATTTTAGCTAATTTATCTTGGGGCATGAAAATGACTCATTATTGAAAAAAAAAGGTTTTAAACTATTTGAATTGTGTGCAAAGACAAGGCTTGAATTTTTTTAATTTGTTTCTTTTAATTTAAGTCTAAAGCTTAAACTAACGAAAGCCATTATGGACTTGAAAATCAAAGTGAAGTTGGGAAAGTTGTTGTGAATTTGTCTTCAATTGATAAGGATATTGGAAAATTTGTGGGCAACAACAAAGCTATAAAAAGTTGCTAATGTTTATGAAGTTATTAGAGCAAATGCAAAAGATTTTGATGAAACGATGTTATTTGTTCAAATTAAGATTATGAAGTTGGGAGTGTGAAATGTATTGTTAGATGGAGGATCTAGAGTTAACATCATTTAAAAAGAATTGAAAAAAAAGCTAGGGCTGAAAAGGCTTCAACAAGCTCCTTTCATGGTCTATATGGTTGACCAATGAAAGGTGTAGCCTATTGAATTCATTTAAAACTTGAAAATAAATTTGACAAAGTGTTCATACAAGATCTTTGTGATTGTATTGAATATGGAATGAGGATAGGAAGCATATTCAATGTTATTGCAAAGATTGTGGCTTAAGCAAACAAAAGTTTATAATGATTGGGGAAACAATATCCTAACCATTATTTTAAAGGATAGAATAGTCACTATTACAAAACTTGTCTTTGACATTGTTTTTAATAACTAAGTTTTAATAAAAACAATAGTTGGAGAGGGTGGTCATATATTAAGAAATGATCAATCATTTAATACAATTATAGCAAATCAATCATGACAAAGTTATTAGTTTATTCTAACATGTCATGGTTAATTTGACTAACTTGTTATTTTGTGTTAGTTGACATGTCATTATGGGTGTCTTGTCCATTTTGACTAAATCATCTAGTATTGCTAGATGACATGTAATAACAATTAACATGCAATTTTGGACTATTTGTCTAAGAACCTTGATGATGTGGATTAATAGGTGTCATGTATGTTTGACTATATTATTTAATAGTTTTTGTTGATGTGGATTTGTGTTTATCATCAAGGTTTATTAACATCATGTTTTATTTGATTGTCCAAATGCTAATTAATAATTGTCTCTTTTGATTACATTGACTACACACATGGCACATATCTAAAATTTTATATTAGCCATATAATTATGGACACTTAATTATTAGTTGTAGCTTGTTATATTAGGGTTTGTGTAATATGCTAGTATGTTTTATGTTGGTGTTGTATGTTGTGTATATAGACATCCAACAACACTACAAACAAAACACATGCATATGACCCACCTATGCATGTTAAACCCTAATAAAACAAACTAAAAGCAGTATACATAGTACACAAATTACACATGCACACAAACAATTGAAAACACACACATAACATACACACAAGTTGAAACTTACCAATGACTAAATGGCATATGTATAACATGTAACATTAAAAGAAAAGGGTCAAATTTCAATTAAAGTTTGTAATCCCAAATAAGTTGCAACCAACATCAACAACTAAAAATATATTAGTTGCATAAATGAAGTCACATTCAACATTTAATCACAAATGATGACTCATTATGATGTCAACACACTTAATTTTTGAGTTGCAATGACCATTTACAAAACATCATATATATGATGCAATTCATTGCAATTCAATTGCAATTTTGTTGAAACAATTCATTTTCAACTACCATGCAACTTCACTACAACTATAGCCATAATATCATGTTAATGTTATTAATTTCATCCATCCATTCATTAAAATTTGACACTTGGCATTATGAGGATTTTGGAATTTTTTTTTGAAGTATTAATTTCCATCATCTATCATGATTGTCAATGATGATTCGAGATTATGACATGTGGCACAATAAAAAAAATTGCCACATGGTGCATTAATTGAAATTTGAGAAAAATATATTTTAATGTTAGGTAGGTTAGTACATAGCCATAGATAGGTAGGTTGGTAGGTTCCTAAAACCTACTTACCTACATTACATACCTACTTAGTTACATAGGTAGGTAGAAAAATAAAACCTACTTACTTACATAGGTAGGAAAGTAGGTAAAAAAATACAAGACTAAGAGAATTAAAAAATAATTGCGTAAATATTTTCATTTTATTATATGTTTTGCCTTTGGGGTTAAGTTTTTTGAATTTATCCCAAAATGGCACTTGTATTTTAATTTAAAAACATAAGAGAAGACACCTTCTTTATATAGTTTGTGATATGGGATTCATAAACAAAGCATATGGGTTAAATCTTTTAGTTGGTTTTTAGTTATAATTACAAAAAGATTTTCTTACATGCTTTGTATTTTTTTTCATTATCTAAGTCATACAATTAAATTAGTAATTAATTGATATTTATATATGTGAATCAATTATTTAATACTTAGTAATTTAACATAATGATTTCAATTAATTATTTTATTTCAAATAATTAAGTATCAAAATAATTTATCTGATTTTATCTGAAATAATTATCTGAAAAATAAATGTTTGAATTAGATATCTGATAATTAATTATTTGTATTAATTAACTAGTGAATTAGTTTTTTAATTAATTATTTTAATTAGCTAAATAAAAATTATTTGAAATATTCAGTTTAATTCAGTTTAATTTATTAGTTATTTACTTCAAATGATTACTTATTTTATTTTTGATAATTTATTGTCAGATAATTAATTATCTATATTCATATTCATGTTTAATTTAATTACAAATATTCACATAATTATATTTTAATTATATTTAAATAATTATTGATCTTGTAATTATTGATGAAATAATATTTGTTTTCATTAATCAGTTTGATTCATTATTAAATATCCAAAATTCAAATAAATATTTATTTGATTATTATTTGATGAATAATTTTTTTATCCATCCATATTATTTAGTTTAATTAACATAATTAATTAATTAATTATGTGAATTACACTTATTTATTCAGATTAGTAGTCATTTATTTAGTATAATCAATAAGTTCATAATAATTAAATGTATTAAACACAAATAATATCTAATAGTCAAAATATTGCATATATACTTATAAAATAATACATATGAATTTGTATTAAATACATATAAATTGTTACATAATAATCACAACATAGTTGAACATTAATAGTTCTATAGTGGTGCATTAGTGGCTTTACTAGTTGAAAATTAATTGTAAATGTATCCCATAATGGATAGTGGAAATGCAGACACATGGCATGATCACATATATGTGCATTGTACATTAATTGTAACATAGTTGTCGTGTTAGTAGCAGCACATTTACAACATTTTAAAAATAATTATCACATGCAATTACAATGTAACTTTTCAAAAAATCAAACATGAATGTATTGTATGGTGTGTACAAATTACTATATAGAAAACAAGTAATTGATTTTTTAACATGATAATTTATTTATTAATTCCTCATATTTTTCAGGGGATAATTACATAATAATTGTAATACTCAAGGGATAGTTACACAATCATTATATATGAGTTTTTTTAAGCTCTTGTTGTAGGACAACGTGGATTCAACACACGCAATTTCTTATAATGTTTTGTGTTTAACAAAGTTAAGTTTAAGTTTATTTGATTAGGTCATCTCAAATGGCACATGTTTTTAAATATGAAAATGCATGATAAAACATTTTCAATATATAGTTTACAAGATGGAAATGGAGAACAAAACATATGGGATAAAACTTTTAATTGCAACCTAATTTGTAATTAAACAACTTAGTTGCATATTAGATTACAACTAAAAAGTTTATTTCATATCCTTTGTCCTCCTTTTAATTTTACAACTTACATAGGTAAATAGGTGTGAACAAGATGCTCCCAAATGTGGGAACATGATAGGAATCAATGATCATAATTGTGTGAGGACAAGGCATTCCAAAACATGAAAGGACAACAAGATTATCAATGTTCACATTCATGGGAACATCATGTGCCATAGGAGAATGTGACAATCTCACATGGGAATACAATGCTCTCAACATGGGAAATACGTGTGTGGGAATGTCTGTTTCCTAAACTTTTCAAGGTGCCACATAAATGCCATGTCAGATTTCACATCAGTGCCACATAAAAATGCCACATGGCATGTCACAGCCATGTCAGCACCATATAGATGCCATGTCAACATGACACTCATAGATATAATGCCAAACATTAAATGTGAGGGAATTACAGTACCCCAAACTCAAGTCTGCATCTGAAAATCTTCGGCCCTGAAGTTGTGCACCCTCAAATTCTGCACCTGCACCCCTGCGCCCCAAATTTATCTGCTTCCAGATAGACAGTATGGTATGTGAGAAGGCCAAATTTGAGGCTCCAATTCAAAAAGGTCTCAAGGTCTTTCCTGTGCACAAATAAATGCCTGTTCTTTTAAAATCCAAAAAACAAAGAAAATAAATCCATAAAACGAACTTCTGAGATCCTTGCTCAGGCCTTCTAGATTTCAGAATTCAGCGAGATGAGCATCCCAAAATGACATTATGGAAAATCAGGTCGTTCTTTAGGGTAAACTGGCCCATCACCAATTGCCTGCCTATGATGAAACATTTTGGCACATCTTTCACAATTCTTCTCCGTTTTGAGTGATTTAAAATGTTATAGAAATGCCTTCTCAAGTTTTACAAATCGTCTTTGAAATGCAAAGCCAAATAACCAGCCAGACAAGAGCAGTAAAAAAAAAAAGTTTTTCTTAATTGTAAAAATTCGTCTTTGAAACAAAAAGCCAAAGAACCAGCCAAAAAGGAGCAGAAAAGAAAATACGTTTTTTCGAATTATAAAAATCATCTTTGAAACACAAAGCCAAAAAACCAGCCAAAAATGAGCAGTAAAGAAAATACATTCTCAAATTATTAAAATCATCTTTGAACCACAAAGCCAAAGAACCAGCCAAAAAAGAGCAGTAAAGAAAATACGTGTTTTTGAATTGTAAAAATCATCTTTAAAACACAAAGCCGAAGAACCAGCCGAAAAAGAGCATCAAAGAAAATACGTTTTTTCAAATTGTAAAAATCATCTTTAAAACACAAAGCCAAAGAACCAGCCAAAAAACAGCAGTAAAAAAAAAAACGTTTTTTCAAATTGCAAATCACATCTTTTTTCAATTTTCTTCATTATGACCCCTTTTACTTTCAAACCTCATAACTTTCTTATTCATTTTAAAGAATTTAAAATGCCATAGGAGCACCAACTGAAGTTCTACAAATCAAACTTTGAACTCTAATAGCAACAGACAAGGAATTTTTTGAGCGATCAGGAACCAGCCTTGTAATGTTTGATGGTTTGTTTTTTTGAGTTTTTGACCCCTCTACTTTGGGAGGCTGTAACTTTCTAAAATCTATTCCATTTTATATAAATTTTTAATGTGCCAGATGCGCTAATAGGATGGGTTCAAATTTTGTTTGGACACCCAAAACAACAGAGCCCTCCCTTCAGATCCAGCCTGCACTGAGCACTTAAGTGTATGGTCACTGGCCAGTTTACCTGATGTGTTGGGTAAAGCCCCAGGACAGCTGCTTTATGAAAATAAAGGACCCCGCGGTGAGAGGGGGAGGGAGGATCGAATTTCGATAAAGCTCCTGTCCATGGCCTATAGATGGTGTAGAAACGTAGAAACGAGTGTTTCCTTTTCTTTTCTCATGTGATACTCGGTTGGTACCCACAGGATATCACCAGAAAAAATGAAAAATGGCCATCCGGCTTTATGAAAACAGAAAGCCCACCGGCCATAATACGCCTTTCAAGAGCATCTCCAACGGTATGTGATCTGCACAGTAAAATTGAATGAAGAAAGTCCAACACGTGCCAGTTTGGCTCAGGAAATTGGGTTTTGGCTCCGCATAATTGCGCACATTTGCCGTGGCTAGTAAAAGCCGCAGCAGCGCTGTGCACCCGCAGGAAAGAGTGTAATAAATATGAGCAAATTGCTGCCCAGTGTTTCTGATTGGCCCATCAGAATGATTGGTCCAGGTGGTTTGCCATTAGTAGTCCCCCACCTATTTGATGTGTCAGTTTCAGTTTTATGGATGGGGTTGTAAAAGAGTACATAACTAAACTTGGATGTGAAAAATATTTTCGCAGCGTCACGTACTGAGCATCGCTCGAGATGCTCGAAGAAGAGAAGAGTATTTGGATCAAAAAGCTCATTGTATGGAAAAACTCACTGCAATTTTGTCCCATTTTGAATTTCCCATTATATTCTGTCAGGCGATGGGAGAGAGTGCGTGGACTATCGCCCAAAAGCTGATAACAAGAAACGAGAGAACATCCTTAAAAGGAACTTTAAAATCAAATGGTGGGAAAAAACACACCTTACGAGAGAGGAGCAAAACCATCTTCTTTTTTCTCGCCCCGACACTCACTTAATCAGATTGTAGCAGATGGAGAATTGGGGAACAAGGAAACGTCATTGAGAGAGAGATTTGGTAACTTAAAAATAACAGATCTCAAGGGGACGACTGACACAGTGAGAACGCTGTGCGTGTGTTTGCCATGGCGGCACTGCTGTTGCTGCTGCTGCTGCTCTTGTCGGGGAGCCTCTTGTCTGCGGCGATGGCAGGAGAAGTCCTTGCGAAGTAATACCTCGGCGGAGGAAAGAGAGAGTCACACAATTCGTTGACATGGCGATGCCGGTGAGCAGCAATGGCAGGGACAAAAGAGAGGCACTGGGCAACATTGGTGACAGAAACACCAACAGTACTCATCATCAACCGGCTGTTTCATCGCTGCATTGACGAAGAAAAACAACAACATTGACGACAACCCCAGGCTGTTGTCGGGTCCAATTTCATGAGTGAAAATCTCGGCGGCGGTCGCAACTCTGTAAAGAGCCCATGAAGGAGGCCGTGTTGTTCAGTCGACGCTTCAATAGGATGGAGCAGCTCTCGGAGACGGGCTCGGGAATAAGAATGCCAGGCACTCGTTTCCTTCCAGTCGTAGAGAATCAAGCTCTATCGTGTGCTTTTGGAAACAGTTCATCGGGAAATCTCTATATGCGTGTGTGGGCTCGTGGTGGAATCATTGCAGTCAAATCCTTCGCTATTTTTCGTGCATCCCTTTTCTTCAAGTAGTAGACTATCAGGACGTGGCGGACGCTTTGAGAAACGCTTCAGGGGAATCTCTTAGTGGTCTATGGGCTTCTGTGAGCATTTGGGGTGGGATTATAGTAGTCATTTCCTTCATAGCAACATAGGGACCTTTCTCTTGCGTCCCGGAGGATAAGGATGTAGTTCTCTCTTGGGAAAAAAGTTCGGGGAAATGACCAGAATTATTTGAGGTTACCTGTGTTTTTGTGATTTCAACAGATTTTCCGTTTACAGTAAAATGAAATAAGGGGTATTGGTGGTCTTCAGAAAGCAGCTCATGAGAAATCTGCACATATTTTAACGTAATCCTTTGTGTAGATTTAAGCTGGGATTTTTGCACATAGCACAAACATATTCCTGAATGCATGTGTGCATGGTGGGATGTCTGCAAACTAATTGTTCACAGTAGAATAGCTTAGCTTGTGGGGGTTGCATTGAATTGAAGAAAACCTGTCCAATTCATACAGCCTTACACTTTTCTATAGGGGGGTGGGATTGCTGCAGATAGCAAGGAGCCTCAGGACATATTATCAGGACTCCAGCAGTTTATTCCAAATTTTCTGACAGAACGGGCACTTGTGTTGATTACTATTTGCATTGCCCTTGGGATCATATCCTCTTTCTGCGAAAGTTTGCCTACAGCTGATGACATGGGTGACCCAGTTCCTGAGACTGGTAATATAAGGTTCCCCTGGATTGAACAAGACACACAGAAACAACTTCCAGAGGTCATAAGAAATTAAAGAACAGCAAAATCTCTCAGCAATATGCATATTTCAGAGTGAGTTTCATTTACATTAGAACATGTCCATGTCTTAACATTGTTGCTAGGAATATCATTTTCTAACCTAGTTGGTGCCCACATCTACTCCAGTTCATGCAGCAGTTGATGTTTAGTGGTTAGGGATTCATCCTCTGGTCTTTAAGAGCATAATCTGATAGACTTTCAAAACACTAGCTAGCTTTGAGCAAATTATTGAACCCTACTGTGTGCAACTAACACAAATAGCTGTGCCCATGTGTAAACAATTTGGCCATGTGGTTGTGGTTGCAGTAGTATGGAAGAAAATCCTGAGGAAGATACTCAGATGCAGTCTGTGTTTGAGAATGAGACAAGCCTCTTCCTCAGAGTACCCTAGTGAAAGAGGAGCATTTGTTTGAGCTTGGAACAGTGCCATTCCCCAGTTGTCATGCCTCTTCCATAGTTGAGGTACTTCTTAACAATGGCTGCCAGAACTTGGGACATTACTGTACTGTGAGATGGTCACTTTGGTCTCTGATTATGTCATATTTGGATTTTCTTGTGTCATATTTTCTGATCACCAGTGTTCAGATCATTGATTGACAAGTGACGCTGATGAAATTGAGAGAGGTACATATCATTATTCTGGCTACCACATCTGTTATTGGCATGCAGTTGGAACCAGGATCTTTCCTTGTAGCCTATTTTGCAGGCACTTACGAGGGGCTTGGTGATGTTGGCATATAGGTCTCCCACCTCAAGGTATACCTCTAATCCATCTTTTTTTATGGTTTTCAAGTTTTTTGGACCTATTTAGTTCTTCTGTATTGTCATTCTCACTGCTAGTGCCTAGCCAGAGTGGCTCAATATGAACAATGTACTGTATCCAGACGCCATATTGAATGTTGCATCCCCCAGATTGGATTCTCCAAAAGCAGGCAGATGGAATTGTTTCCTTGGACAATACATCTCCATGTCTAATGTATTTTTCTTTAGTGTATCTCTCAGATTGAGGATTCAAACTGTGATGACTTCTAGGTGGCAGGAGTTTTGTCAAGGCTATCATATTGCTGTTTGCCATGTTCAGTCCTGATATGCATATGGAGTGAAGTAGGAAGAAGGGAACTGAAATGTTTGTTGCTAGCACAAATAGGGAGGGGTTCAGAGCTCTCCAGAGCTGGTGGATGATGAACCAGAAGTGCCCATGTGGAACCCTTGTTCAAAATGCCTACTGGCAAGCTGCCTCTTTCTACAAGATTGGACATGAATAGTACTATTCTCATTGTCAATTGAGATTATCTTGCTGCCTTGTGAGTTCAGCCATTACTTCTGGCAAATGGGAAGCTTCTCTGTGGATCTTCAGTGGAGAGCTGGAATACTGAGGGAGCTTGGATGGAGGTTTGAATTCTGTCCTTTCATGGAGTCCTGCCCTCAGTAGCAATCCATGTACCCTGTTAGCAAGGGACCATCAGTAAATGAACAGTAGCAGCTAACCATTTGTTTTCCCTTTCAAGCAGGGAGTAGATTCTGCCAGTGGATCATTTATTGAGAAGGTGGATGATGTAGGTGACAAGTGATGCAGGACAGTCATGGGTGAAGCATGGCCCATCTATGTGCCTGATGTGCCCATGGAGGTCATTCAACAAGTTCCATTTGTAACAGCCCAGGGTATCATTCTGGTCCTGTTGAGGGCTTCAGATGGGATTGGAAGAATATGCATGGCATCATCACTTGATGAGGGAGTCACATGGAGTATTGCAACTCCCACTGATCTTGTCAACTGCAACTCTGATTAGTCCTTGTATTTCTTGGACAAGCAAAAAATTCTTGTGTACTCTTTTATGCAACTTACTAATTGACATAAGCACCTCCATTCTTTTTTCTATTCCACTCTCAATCTCCTCACATGCATATTTCTAGCAGTTTCCATTTTGCTTTGAATACTAAAAATAAGGCTATTCACAACTCAGTTCATCTCTTTCTTTGATGTTTACTGCAAAGTTGCAGGATACTTCAATGTGCTTCTCTCTCACAAACTGTAGTGTGCCCAAATGGCCAGGATTTTATGGTGTGAAACTACCTGATGGATGGTTTCTAGTGCTTTATAACTCAGTAACTCGTGGGGTTCTTACAGTGGCCATCTCTGATGATGATGGCAAGACTTGGAACAATTACTACATAACACTGGAAAATCAAGATGAAGGGCAGTTTTCTTATTCTGCAGTAGTATTGGGCTGTGATGATCACATTCATGCAACCTACAATCACCGGCAAATTAAGGTGGGCCATTGAACTCATCAATTTTATGAACTCTCTTGTCACTCCACCTTGCTCGTATATGAGTCAGAACCATGATAATCTGTTTGACAAAGTAACCCATTGAAACTGAGGTCTTCCAGCATTCACTTTGTTCAAGTTGTATGTTCTCTTGAACCCCATATTCAAGCCTACATGTCCTGTTGGGGATGCCAATTTTGTACCATTGAATTTGAGAAACATTAGGTTCCAAGCTTTTGATCAATAGTTGCATGCTTACCCTAATTAGTTGAAGCAGACGGGTGTTGAATTTCAACATTCTTATGCCCTATACCTTCTGGAAACTTCATGTATCACTGCTTTGTGGTGAGTTCATCTGGCCTCTTCGAGCATTCAAACAAGTGCCAAACTCAATGAGTGCTGCCTATTTGATAAAATTCCCCAGGATGCCTGCAGTAGGGCTGGTAAGTTTACATGTATTTGAAACACGAAGTAACCCTGTCAAATCTCTGGTGGACAAAACTTTTATGCCTTTTGGTTGAAATTCTTAGTAGTTATGGATGATGTTAAGGAAGTAGACACTGAATGCTAGTTGACTTCCATGAGGTGTATCTTGTGGATGGATGGGAAACCTGGAGAATGTGGCATATATCAAGGAGTTGGTGGGATCTGCTGTGCAGTTGCACTTTCCCATAAACTTTGAGGGCTTTTGGATTTAAATGCTTCTGCAAAGAAATGTCCATGGAGTTGCTTGCTGACCTTGTTTAGTCACATATGTGCAAGACCATAGTTGTGGTTGGCATAGTCTTGTACTCGGCTGGTTCTAGTAGGAGTCTCAATCCTTCACTTGCAAGGAAGGCTTTACATAATATTTTCTGGTCTTGCAAGTCTTGCAAGTGAAGTAGTATTCTACTTGTGCATATTGCCATGTCGCATCACTTCAAGCATGGCAAAGCAGACCTGGTATCTCCTCATCTTTTCTTATGGTTAAATGACACCTTCTGACTTTGAGAACTAAAAGCTGCTAGGTAGGCCTTCTTTGCAATCCACAACTTTTGATTTTCTGTCTTTGATAGTTGGATGATCAATGTCAATAAAGTCAACTCTTCTAATTGCTTTTTATTCATACATAGTGTAGTGTTGTAATGTTGTGCACACTATTGGGACCTTCACAACAATGTTGAAACAAATGAAGGTGATGGTGGGGAGTTGTTACATCAAACTTGCGACCCACCGCCAACCCCCCTAATCTACTTCTATAATATCCTTGGGTGGTCGTCCTTTCCATTTGTCCTCTGTCCATCCGTTCCCATCGTCCCTGCGGATCGACACCCTGGAAGCTCTGAGGTTGTCGGCTGCGCCCATCCCTGTGCTGAGTCTGACACTGCAGCTTTCTGCCCACCAAGAGAATGGGAAGGAAATAAAACATATATTAAAAGATAATGGGAAGGAAATAAACCAAAAGCTACACACCATCCCTTTGCTGAGTCGAACATTGCAACTTTCTGCCCACCAAGAATGGGAAGGAAATAAAACATATATTAAAGGATAATGGGAAGGAAATAAACCAGGAGCTGCACACCATCCCTCTACTGAGTCAGACATTGCAGTTTTCTACCCACCAAGAATGGGAAGGTTATTGCACTTTCATTTTCAAATAACACCTACTTGTATAAGAACTATTTGTATAGGTGCAAATGATGAATATTTGAAAATGAAAGTGTAATAACCTTCCCATTCTTGGTGGGCAGAAAACTGCAGTGTCCAACTCAATAGAGGGATGGTGTGCAGCTCTTGGTTTATTTCCTTCCCATTATCCTTCAATATGTTTTATTTCCTTCCCATTCTTGGTGGGCAGAAAGTTGCAGTGTCCGACTCAGCAGAAGGATGGTGTGTACAACATTGTCTGATGATATGTTGAGGCATGGGCTGTCCAACATGAAAGGTTTGAAAGCAAGCACATGAAGTACATGAAGAACACCCAGCAAACCCCAGACTGCACTACTTCATGGTGGGGATCTTGTTTATCTACATATCCAATCACCTAGCATTCCATGTTTGTTCAAGTTGTTGAATGCCCAGGCACATTGTGGTGGGGATCAGGTCTCTCTGAAACCCTGTCAGTCCCTGCCTCATGGCGACTGCTGTGCACCTTCTATTAGCACAATGCATTATTGCACTGAAACATCATCTTGGAAGTGGTTCCTCTGTAGTACCTAGCGTGAAATCCCCACAGTTTGGAAAGCTATGAGCTAGCCACATCTTAACTTGTTAAAATTAGTTGAACGTTCTTGAGGCCGAGAAGCCCTAACTCCTTCTGATGCTGTTGCAAGTGCCCAGCTACAATCTCCAGCAGGTACAAAATGTATGTTGGGGAGGTAAACAGGTAATGTGGTGGACAGGTGTAGGTAGTGGCGATGTTGCGGTTGGTTCCTCCTAACGACCACTATTTCTTGCAAGGAACAGAAACTAACCCTAACCATCATGTTGCAGAAAAGAGAGTCAGACAATGTGAAAGACAGAGAAGTAGAGGAAGAAAGGCGTAGCGAGAGAGAGTTGCAATAAGGCCACCTCAAAGGGCGTGGTGTCGAAATCCATTGTTCAATTACGTCAACATTCTTACCAAAAGTGGTTGGAAAGATTGTGGGGTTGGTGGGGGGCCCAAGGGCGAAGGAGAGAGAGAGAGAGAGAGAGAGAGAGAGAGAGAGAGAGAGATAGAGAGAGAGAGAGGCCTGCAGGAGCAGACGGAAATAATTTTGAGTCACTTCTGTGAAAAGGGACCCATTGAAACCAAAGGATCATGTGAGTGGGATCGATTGTATGAGAAAAGTCAGGTGGAGGACACCAATTATGATGTTTTCCAGGGGGTAAGTGAGTGAGAGAGGAATAAACATACAAGCTCATAATGTTTTCCAGCTTGATGAAGATGATGATTTCAATTGGCACCCATCTCCCGAATTTTCTAAAGGAGTTTGTATATGTTTGGTTGTACTCAAAAAAGAATTTAGTAAACATAAAGGCACAGTCAAAGGCTTTTGAGTTGGCCTCGTTTCTGTGGCAATTTCCGACGACATTGTTCTGTTTAGTCCAAATTGGAGAAAAGTAAAGGTAGAAAAACCACAGCTTTTTGGAAAACAAGGGTTTAGATTGATCAGTGAGTGTCTTCTTCATCGCATGCACTCGTTAGTTTCCTCTCTCACTTCTTTAGACTAAAAACAACAGGCTCCGAGGGGAGCCAGTGTGTTATGAAACACGCCAACTAAATAGAGATTAGCCGAGGGTGAGATGGGAGCAATATTGACGCGGGTGAGTACGTGGGATGTTGGGTGGGGATGGACTGAAGGTCTTACTTGGGGGGTGCGGATGCATACGAGGTCGGGGCAAAAAGGCAACGCCTCATAGATGGGGGGGCCTCCCTGCTGCTGGGGCAGCCCAGGCCACTGCCTGTGGTGCGCCTCAGGGGGTTGCCGTTTAACTGCAGCGATGGGGATGTGTTTGAGTTCTTTGCGGGGTTGGACGTGGTGGATGTACTCCTTGTGCGCAAACAAGGCCGTTTCTCAGGGGAGGCTTTTGTGGTCCTTGGAGTACCTGTGCAGGTAGAATATGCACTACAGAAGAACCGACACAATATGGGACGACGTTACATTGAAGTGTTTAGGTGCAAGAAACAAGACTACTACCATGCCGTTGCTGCTGATGTTGCCGACCCCTGCAAGAGATCCGATGACCTCTTACCATCTCGGCCAATGCCTCCAATAATATCGTCTGTGATTATGAAACCTCTTCGCTCTGGAAAAGAGCATCTAAAGCACACTGGGGTATTAAAGCTCAGGGGCTTGCCCTTTTCAGCATCCAAACGGAATGTGATAGAGTTCTTCAGGGGTTTTTCCCTTGCAGAGGAGAATGTGCATATTGTAGTGCATGGTGATGGGCGGGCCACTGGGGAAGCCTTTGTGGAATTTAGTAGTACTTTGGAGGCTAAGGCTGCAATGAACAAGGACAAAATGACATTGGGGAGTCGATATGTGGAGCTTTTTCCATCCTCTCATGAAGAGGCCACCCGAGCTGCCATCAAGCAAAGATAAATGAATGACAAGACATCAAACACTCGACTTGATGATGGGCCACTGTAAAATCTTTGAGCCAAGTTATCAAGGACTGATTTGTTCTTGTAAACTTGGTAGTTTAGGCCAATCCTTCTTCCGAGAACAATCAGTGCCCAATCATTCCAGAAAGGAACTGATGTCCAAAGCCCTTTGACTGTCACTGCAAGATTTGTGTTTGATCATGGCCTTGAAGCATCTTGACATTGACATTGCTTTTGGGCAAATCATCCTACTGTAAATGCATACCATTACAGGTCTCAGCTATGGTGGTTAAAGCAGATCAACCATCAGATTCTTTACATTGTGAAAACACTGTGATGGAAGACAAGCGGTCCCAGTTGTAAATATCAACTCTATCCTGCACAACTCTCATCCTCATGAGAAATTCTGTGATGATGTTGTCGTTAAGCTGATTCTCATCAAGAAATGGCACAATTCTCAGAAGAAACCCAAAAAAAGAATTGCAAATAACACTTAATTACAAAGTAATGCTCTGTGAATGAAAAATTCATTGTACAACTGAGTTGAGAGGGTAAACATCTCCAAGCCATCCAGGCTTGGCAGCATCAAAAAAATTCAACCTTTTGTTTGGTCATCAATGTATATGAGATGTATGGGACAGCCAATCCATCTTCAGTCACGCCTGTATCACAAATTTTACACATTTTGCTATCATGATGAGATGCATCTTTTAATGTTGTTGAAACCAGCTGGATCAGAAATCCATGGTATTATAAAGTGTTGAACAATTGGACACTGACAAATCCAATCAGAACAGTGGTGTTACAGTCAGTCTAGACAAAGGACTCTCAGAAGAGTCACCATGGATTTCAGTCTGGTCATAATGGCAGTGATAAGGGTCCATAATACAAGCTGTCCCTCACTCAATATGAATGCTGTTGCACATTCAATGTAGTGGTAGTCAATTTTGCACGTTACCTTTCATCTTCAGACAAAGTCATACTTGACTAAACTATGCAGGATGGCATCCTCCCTGAATTCACACACAATTTCTCTGCATCTTTACCCACCTCAACTCCTGGAATAGAGAGGCTAGTCAAGTAATTGAGAAAATAACTTCTATTTGCATATGCAGCAGTGCATCATGACCACCAGTTGCTTGCATGGAGCAAAGGGCATGTGCAATATACATAGATATAGCAAAACCAAACTGCAATATCCCAGAATGATTTTGGAGAGGTACAGTAATGGTGTATACAAGGAACCATAGTTCCCAATTTCCAGCAACATAGGGACTAACCTATTATGCTTCACAGCACATCAAGGTTCTGAGATGATCAGTGTACTGATGGAGTCACAAAGTCTCAGAGGTTGACTCCATCCCTAGGAGGTTGAGAACCCAAGTTTAATTGCTTCATCTTCTTTGTTAACTATCTAGAGGGCCGGTCACCCATGGATAAGACCAGCAGATGCTCTGCAGCTGTGCCACCAGTATGGCCCACACCATTCCAACCTCACCTGGACTCCAGGGCCCTCAAGGAGAAATTTCTTCTAGTAAACAAGTTGTGCATGATTACTTTATGGACTTCTATGCACAAGCTGTTTGCTTGAAGTTACCATGACCAATTCGTCATTTCTTGAAAAAAGAGCAGAATCCTTGGAGCAAAAAGGAGGAGAAAAATCTGTGAAGAACAGGATACATTTTTGGGCTTCTTTGGCAACCCCTAATTTGGGTCTTCCATCATCAATCCTGATAAAAAAAAAGACCTTCTTGAGTCACAAACAATGATACAGTTGGAATGAAATGAATTGTGGAAGAATGGACTGATGAGTGAAAGTGGTACTAATAAGGGAGTTCTTGTAAAGAGAGGAATACTTCTTGGATAGCCAAGTGCAAAAAGTAAACTGAATCTAAAGGGCAGTGGACTGATTGAAGAGTCCCTATCCAGAGTAGTTAAATATACAACAAGCAACTGCATTGAAAGGTAACACTGTATTGAAAATGAGGGGGTCCTGACATAGATGAACCAAATGCTGGTCTTTCCTCAGTAGTTGGGGAACAAAACACAGTCTGCCACCACAGCCCTTCACCAAAAACTTTGGACTTCCCTAGCTTTTTCTCTCTTCACTTACAGTGGCCAAGAACAAGGGGAACTTGACAGCACATCATAACCATCTCATTTATCCCACTCATCTCAGCCCCAACAGACTCCCCTGTAGGTGGAGGTTTTACTCTGGTTACTTCATAACAGAGTCATCTGGGTACCACACAGGAATTGATATCCCCAAGACACAACAAGCTTTACCTTTCCAGAAACATATGTGAACCTTACATATCAAACACAACACCAGCTCCTCTCTGAGCAAGATGCACAATTTACCCACCATGGCCCAAGCTCACTGAATCCAGCATTTATTCTTTCCCTTCCTCTTACTCTGACAATACAGTTCCACACAGATGACAACAAACCCAACCACTTTTCCACTGGGAATCACCACACATGTGCAAACAATTGAGACATGACCACCTAAGAGCAGCACAACAAGAACACACAGAACCAAGTAGTCATCCTCCGCATCATCCAAAAAATCTGAGAGCTTGAACCCCTCTTTCATCATTATCAGTGAAAGCCACAAGATGCCAGATACACTTACCCTCTTTCATTCATGAGATATACAGCCCACATTGTGCACGAATGGTTTGAAATATTCAAGGCTAAGAATCCAGAGTCTGTCTCTCCTAGAATCTTAGCAAGAACTATGATGCAAGAAACTTCACTAATCAGATCTTCACCTCCAAGTCCAGAAAAACTGTGTTGTTCAGTTTCCAAGCACCTTAAAAAGCCAGCAGAAGCCAAGAAACAACCAGGACCACATCAATGCCTTGCCTGCACCACCAAAAGTTCTTGCCACCAGCACCCACAAAATCCTCACATCAAGTACACAAACAACCCACATCACCAGAAAGGTGCTGGCAGCACTTTGCTCAAAGCTGTTAAGACCGAGACAGCCAGAGTAGCTTTCTCCTGACAAAAGACCCTAAATCCTAAACTAGAGCCTACATTAAAAACCCTATACCATTTTGGCATCACAACACCTCAGGCAACTAAGTTTTGTCAAAGACACTCATGGTGGACTCTTGTTTGTTATGCTTCCTCAAAAATCTTGCATCAACAAATCTGGAAAATCATTGTCTGAATTGCTCTGCAGTCCCAAATTTTCCATGGATACATGACAAATGTGGTCAATTAACACCTTACACTGACTACTGTGACACCAGATTACCACATGCTAAGTGTTGCATTGGCAGACTATTGAAAGCATGTCAATAAGTAGTAATGGGATAATACCATGTGTACAGAAGATAGCAAGGCTATGTAAGACAAATGGGGCAAGGAGATGAGGTGCAATCATTTTCTTTGATGTTGGTCTGCTATTAGTGTGAAATTTATGAGCGCATTCACAATTCCACTGAGCAGCTCAAGAACCCTAACAAAAACGCGAAGGAAGAGAATAGCTTCAGGCTGCTGTCCTGAAGTCACAAGGGTTGAATGGGACATTCAGGATTTCTAGCAGCCACACTAAAGAGCTCTGATCCTTGGATGCCACAGCAACTGTTATTCACAATCAACCCTTGTCAGTAAGTCAAACACCTGATAAAGTTCTACATCATTACCTTCAAAACAAAGCAATGAAAAGACACGACACACCAACAGAGATCTATTCTGGTGAAGTGGTTGTAAAGAACCCTCAATATGTCAGAGAAGCTTGGTTTAATTCAACAAAACAGAGCAGAAGAGAAAGCCATTTGAGCATCTCATTGTCTACCCAGACTGTTGACTGCTCTCTCCCACGTCCCTCTCTGTCCCTTCCCTTGTCATTCTCCATCTGTACTTTGCTGACCAGTTTGCTGCTCTTTGCGGAAGTAGATGCAACCTTTCTTTGCATAAAGGTGCTTATCTGGCTCTGACACATCATGGCCTATGCTCCAAAAGATTACACTCTGAATAAGAGCCCCGAAAATGTCATATAAAGTCATTCATTTTATATAATTGAGGCCAATGCAGCCTAAGAAACCGGTATAACAATTGTTTACAATCTCTGCTAGCATGTATCAATGGAAGCACTAATGGAATCCAGTAGCCATGCCGTAAAGTCTCACCACTTTGAAATTCATGCACCCTCAATTAGTGATGTGCCCAACTGCAACATCAGTGGGTATATGGGGGAGAATTCCTTGTCTCCTCTGGCTTTCACTTTTTCAGCATATTCATCCAAAGTTGCTTTGATACCTTTCCAGGCCTGCTCCTCACCTTCAGAATCTAACCACAAAGAGTACAGCTCAGGAGATAACTTTTCTTGTTGCATTGGAGACTCCAATTCTTCTGGTGCTCGGCTGTAGAGATGATGGAGAATCACACTTGGAGGCAGTTCCTGCAGCACTGGATTATTGGCTAACTCTGAAGTTTCAAGAAACACAAGGGGTCTGAATGCTCGAAGAGCTCGATATGGGGATCCCAGCTGTTCCACGGGAAACAAGCTCTGTCCCACAACAAGCTCCAGTTCTGAAATGTCACGAATCAATTGAAGCTTTCCCGACTCAGAGAGAGGCCTGACCATGGCAGCATGTCTTACCCAAAACAAAAGAACACGAGAAGCCATTCTTCTTGCTAAGCTTGCAGCAATTGACTGCCCAGCAACAGGTACTGCAGCTGAAAGGGAACCTGGCAAAAGCTTTGATAAAAACTCACTTCGGAAATGCATGATCCATTTCTGCACCTCTTCCATGTACTTTGAGCAGCCATCACGCACATTTCCCTCGGAAGCAAAATTTTGATCATGAATTTGCAAAATACAGCTCTCAAGTTTCTCCACCATTGCCTTGAAGAGTGGTGTGATGCAATGAGAGGCCACTCCATATACTGCACCTAAAGATGCAGAGAGTACCTCAGGTGCTGCACTGGGGAGACCACCAAGCATAGATATGCGTGAATGCACCTCCTGAAGGTAGAGGCACAGGGTGAAGTTCTTCAGTTGTTGTGGAGTTACAGGACCTGTGACTTGTCGTGCCTCCAAGCCTGTATATGTCTGAACATATAACACAAACACAAAAGTCAGCAAGATGTCTTCTGCTGATATCTTTTCAACTTAAGACAAACAGACAACTAAGAGACAGATTTCAATGCACTGCTCGTACATTTGTATGAAATTGTCCTGAATGTTCCTAATAGAGCTTTGTTATGTTCAAAAGCCGAATTTTAGATAATAAGACCCACTGGTCTCTCAGATCACATGCACACACAAGGTCTTTCTGATTCTTGGTCCTTTGACTCTGAATTGCTATAATAAGATTCCCAAAGAGCATTGATGCACTGCATTATTAATCATATAAAGTATGTTATAATGTTGAAGATGAAAAACATGGTCAAGTAAACTTCAGTGCAAAGGCCCTACTCCAGATAACAAAGAAATCATTTCTTATGTCAGCAATTTTCCAACACTTTAGTTGTTAGCATTACATAAGAGCATGTCAAGGAGGTTTACAAAGGCAAGTTTTAAATTACCTGAGATTTAGCTTTCTCAGCAAAGAGTTGAAGAACTTTGTCAACTTGATGCAGAACCAGAAGAGTAAGACCCTTATCTGACTTTGAGGCATCAAGCTCCTCATGAATGCGAGAGACTAGTCTTGTGATGTGCTCTTGAGTTGGTATGCTGCCCCGAATGGCAGTTGGAAAAATGCTATTGACAAAATCAGAAAGGCGGCCAAAAGATTTTCCTAGGTATGCTGTCTGGAATGGCTCAAGAGCAGCAATCAGCTGCTCTCTAGCTTCTGGCTTGATGGCTGCAGGTACACCTTTGACATCTGTGTCATGGACCAGTTTCTCCACCAAGCTGTCTATCAAGCTCAAAAGCTTAGGATACCCCATCACAAATGTCTCTTTCACAAAGCTGGAGGCTGTGAATGCAGATTTCATCTGGCTTCCAAATGACTTCACCAAAGCTTCCCAAACCCGCTCTGTCAGCATTGGATCACCAGCCTGCACAGTACACAAGAAAAACACAGGGATGTTTGTCCCTCTTTGAAATCACATGCAGAACAATTTTACATCAAACCAAGGTCTATTCCACAGTTTTATGAAAGTGTTCCTCTCAGTTTTCTTCCTGCAACCATTTTGTTATGAATTTTGGGGTTGCCACTTCCATGTAATGATCGAGAGTTTGCAGGACATTACTCTGTAACAAGGATTACACTTGCATCTGACAAAAGATAGAATAATAAGTTCTGGCCCATTTAAAAAATTATTTTTTAAAAGTCAAAAGTACTTTTAAGCTTATAGGCCAATGGGTCACACTAATGTTGCACCTTTGATTATTTCATTATTATTTGTGCAGTTTTGGCCATGTTGATTGCAGTGTTATAGCAGAGACATTTATGATCTCTTGAGAGATCACTGAGTTTTCTTAATATTTTAGTGGGCCTCATTATCAACCTCCAAAAATCTGGGCAATGGTTTTGGGTCTTACAGCAAGTTAAACCTAAGAAAAACTTTGTGCCACCTCCAGGTCTCCTATTTTATTTTCCCTTCTGAGCAGCAGTGCCCTCACATAACAATCTCTTACCTGCATAACTTCATCAAGGAATCCAATATGAGAAATAGGATCTCTCTTCTTTGATAGGACCCGCTGCAAATGCCATGCTGCCAAAAGAATTGAATGCAGCTGGTCCATACAAGCTCCCATCCTTTGCCAAAGGCTTTCTCTTGCTCTGGAACCACCAGCAGCTTGAGGAGCTCCACTCCTCTGCAAACCCCCAGATCCCTGGGAACTCCCAGCACTGGCAGAGATTGCCTTCATGTCCAATGCAGAACTCACACTCTTCACAACCAGTCCCTTGTACTTGTTGATCAAAGATTCTACTGTAGACTTGAGCTCGCCCATGTTATAGAACACTTGTAAGATACTCCCTACCTCAGCTTGATTGAGTGCCTCCATTCCGCTCTCAAGACCTTTCATTGCCTCAGATCTAATCTGATTTCCAACCTCCAAGAGCCAAGGGATCTCTTCGTCCAGCACCTCCACACCTGCAAGGTCAGCTTCCTTTGTCAAGGTCTCAATCTCATTGTAAAGTTGAGCCGCCTTTGCTAGGTCAGCTTTAGCACCCCCTGACTCCATCAATTCTTGCAGTTTTTTCAACTGCTTGAGAGCCCGGATCACCGACCGCAGAAGCTCCACAGTGTCGTGAAGTGACGCAAGCTGTCGTGATTTGATTTTTATCTGTTTATAAGGCTCTGCAATCTCCGACCTAACCCTCTGAGTCGACGCTTGCAGACTTTCCACGCCTGCCCTTACCACTGTCAGAACACTCTCTGTCTCCTTCAAATTGGAGAGCTGTTGAAGTAACTCATCGCGTCTAAGGAAGACCTCGCTCCTTAGCTGTTTCTCAAGCAGCTGAATGCCTTCTTGCAATTTCTCTGATGAGGCTGCCGCCGATCCACTGCTCAGAGCCTCGCTTGCAAATTGTGTTGGGCTGAAATCTTCGGCAAGGAACTTCGCAAAAACACTGTCCTTCTGAAACTCTTCTATGGCAGCCCGGGATGCCGCCTCCGCAGCCTCCGTTCCGCTGTCAGTTGTGTTGGCGAGAGAAAATCCATCCCTCTCGAACCGTGAAAGGGACGAAGATCTGTGACTGGACAAGCGTTGACGAGGGGAAGAGCTAGGGCTGGTCCTCTGATACGAGCTTCCCGTCCTCTGCAGGGCTGTAGTTGCCATCTCCTTCCACAAGCCCGCAGCCGCTCACACGCCCATGTCCTGAACCCCGAGACAAACGAAACTGAAGCTCTCTGAATGTAGAGTGTAGCTACCTGCAAAAAGGTTGTACATCTGAGGAAAAAAAAAACCCAACCACATATATATCTTCACAATATCCTGTTCAGATGAGAGCAACAGCAGATTGAAGGATCCATTCCTATTGCAGAAAAAGCGTCAGAAGTTTGCCAAACCAACGCTTCCCCGGTTCTGCATTCTAAAACGAGATCGATACATCAAGGGAACCAGAATGAGAAGATAAAGTTCAAGAACTTACCTGCAAACAGACGGCGAGATGAAACAATCCCTGATCGGAATCGTATTCACCACGACCTTGCAAGAAGAAGAAGAACCTTTCGGGGGCCTTACCACCCTCCTGCTCTGTCTCTCACCCGCGCTTTCCCCGGGTCGCCCTGCTAAGCTTCGACATCCCGCAAAAGTCTCAGTCTTCAGAACCCTGGTTTTCTTCTCCCTTTGTTTTCTTTTTCGAGGTTGAGGCAATGTAAGGGCATGGGATCCAACGTGCTTTACACCTTCACCCTGACTAGGTTGTCCTCCAACTCGATACGGCAAATGCTTTCAATTCAATGTCAAGAAAATTCATGTTTCAAGAACGTGATGTTGTAAATGGGGACATCGTTCAACTCATTCCATTTGATTGCTCATTTAATTCATTTGAGTTTCTTTTGTTTTATAGGAATGAATGTTTTTAGGGTGATGTTAGGAATGATATGGCAAATTCTTTCAATTCAATGTTAAGAAAATTCATGTTTTAAGAACATGATGTTGTAAATGGGGACATCGTTCAACTCATTCCATTTGTTTGTTCATTTAATTCATTTGAGTTTCTTTTGTTTTATAATAATGAATTTTGTTAAGGTGATGTTAGGAACTTCTTGTAGGAACATGGCAACGTGACCTCCTAAAGGATGTTTAACATTATTTCAACAACAAATCGTAAATGTGTTGCTTGTTTCGAGTGTTTAGATGTGAGTTTCAATGCGTGGGTAGTCGACATCAATTTTGATCGCATGGAAGTGCCTCGCTCCTAAACATGTTTTTCAAAATTCAAACCTCAAAACCATCCACCCATTGAAACATGTTAAGTTTTGATCAGTGACCCAACACAACTTTCGATGCTTGGGCAACTTGATGCCTAAAACATAAAACATGCAAAGTTTCAAGATTTATGTTTTGACGCCATGTGCACATGCTCCATGTGCCCCAATGCAAAACCCATCCATGCCCCATCCATAACATTTTGAACCTTTTTCAACTTTCCCACACTTGGTCCATCTTTCTCCAAACCATTCTATCAGGACAATTAGGTAATGGAATAGGTTATAAAGTTTGGTTAGAATTGATTACAAGCGAGATGGGCCACATGTCAATTGCCACAATTGTTGCAACCCATGTTTCAATTAAGGTTTAGTTTTTTTGTATCATTTTTTGGTTTTGCTATAATTGCGATCTTTCTTTCTTTCCAACACAAGCGTGAGGCAATCCAAGCATAACACTATGTTTTTCTTGTTTTCCGTTATTCTCAACAAAATAGTTGAATTAGGTGTGATAAAAGAAAGAAAACATGGAGAGTGAAGGAATGGACTTAATAATAGAAAATGTGAAAATATACAATTTTCATGGATACCTACATTCGTGAGGAGTGGTTGTAACTATTTCAAGAATGCCATAATCATTGGCAAGAAAATAAGAAGGAATTTGTTTGTGTCTATTGTTATTACAAGAAAAATTAGAATATGAATATCAATGAGCACCAAAAGAAGGGGTGTGACAAAGTTGTGAATTTCTTTTTAAGATGTTTAACATGCAAAACACAGTTAACAATAATTTTAACCCCATCATACTTTTCTTTGCCATCACAATAACACATCTTGAGTTTTGTGACCAATTTAAACAACAATTTTTTTATATTATATTTATAACTACTTAGTCATAAAAATTGTTATGTAGTTGCAAAGGATATTAAGATGCCACTTGGCATCATAGTTTTGCAACTATAGTCAATATGACAACTTGTTCAAACATTAGGTAAAATACATATTTAAATTTACATTAATATATATTTGAATGATTTAAAATTAAAATTCAAAAATACCATTTACTTTTGCAATAATAACAATTAATAACAACTCAAATTTTAATGATGATGATGTGACATGCCATGTGGCAACAAGGTGTTACAATTAGTAGTTAATCTCATGATTCATTACATTAATTTCAATAAAATTGCATTTATTGATTGGTCAAAATGTTCATAATACTAAAACATGTTTTTTACAACTTGTCTTATGCAATTATAATATCCAACACAATTAACGAAACAACTAAAAATGTTTTTAGCAAAGTTAATAGTCAACTTAATGATTTATGACACTAATTTCAATAAAATTTTATTCATTGATTGGTTAAAAATGTTCATAACGCCAAAACATGTTTTTACAACTTCTCCTATGCAATATATAATTTCCAATATGATTAAAGAAACGATTAAAAATGTCTTTAACAATTAGTAGTTAACTGCATGACTCATATAATTAACTAAAATGACTAGAAAAAACCTACAATTGCATAGGACCAATCTTTTATTACCCAAGTTTAATTTAAATAACCTAGTTAAGGTTATAAATTTCTCACAATTGAAGCTAAAATTGTGGAATATTACATGTTGGCACCTATTTGAGTTGTTCAACATGAAGTTGATGAATTTAACTCTTTCACTTGCCATTTATTATCATTTAGTTGTTGCATGCTACTCATTATTTTGCATGAAATGTATGTAAGTTGGACAATGGGGAAACTAGTTGATTTGTAATTACATATAAATACAAACATTACAAATTGTAAGGTGCATAATGTGACCAACCTTAAATTGTGACATAGTTGCATGTTAACACCCATTCATGCAGATGCTAGTTGATATTGCTTGCACACTAGAACATGAGCAAATTGATTTATTCTTGTTGATTAATACAAGTTTAATGCCATGTTTGTGTTGGTTCCAATTTAGTTGCATTTGTTCATGGAAATGTAACTTTAGAAAAAAATGGGGGAATAAGTGGGTGCAAGTTTTGTATACATTAGGATGGGGGCATTGAAAGGCAATGGTAAATATTTTCATGAAACAAACATGACATGACACCTTTGGGTGCTAAGGTGGTAGTTTGGCCTATCATATTAATTATAAAATGTAACATTAGTGATAATGTTAAATACAAGATATCTTTTTAATGTAATACATGTTAATTGCAACATGGGATCATTTGTTTGCAACATAGTTATAGGCATGTTCCCCCACCATGTTTGTTAGTTATAAGTTAATATTTTATCCATTGTTTTAGTTGTAGATTGGTATCATGTAATGAGTTCTAACATTTACAAATGAAAATGTGTTAAATGTAATCAACTACATCACATTATATTGTTGACAATTGTTATATGGTATCATATATATTGGTACATTTATAGTTGTAAAATAATAACTACATATTCATTTAATTGAATAAAATCACTACAAAAAATTCATAATGTAGTTGTAAACTAATGACATTATTAACAACACTAATTGTAAGATTGCCACCATTCCAATACTTTAGCACATAAATCACAAAACAATATTTACACCATTGTGATAGTTTTTAATGTAATATTAAAGTCAACTATCATATGATTGTTTTGAAACCAATAACTAAATCCATAATTGCAAGACAAGATATGCATTGCAACTACATTAGTTGCAAAGTAGTTTCAAGTTAGTTTTTTTGGCCAAATTACTAAAAATTCATAGCAACGTAGGTCATCTTTCAAACTTTAATCCATAAACCAAGAAAAATCTATGTTCTTGCAACAAAATAAAAATGTGACAACAATGGGCAATAATGGTTTTTGTTTACCTTGTATAACTTGTGATCCCACCACCATGAAGGATTTGAGAAGAATTTGTGCTAAGGTTTTACATTTAGTTAAACCAAAACAAATGATTTTGATGTGCTCATTTTTTTGACACAATACATGCCATTGGTATCTTCCACAACTTTTTAAAAAACAAGTTTTTGCTCTTCATTCATGTTTAGATATTAGGATACATGGCAATAAAGCCTAGGCCCCAATTGTAACCTATAATTATATCCAACAATGTTGTTAAAGTTTACAATGAGAAAAGTGATGTGCATGTTTTAATTTTAGTGTCAAAAATAGTCTCCTACTTTGTCTTTTATCACTTAATTAAATGTTCGATGATTTGTGGAACAAAAATGGAAATGGTTTTGGTTTATGAAGGTGTGAGACTTTTGGGCTAGCCTGATGTTTGTTTTGTTTTTCTTGTGTGTGAATGTGGTTGGCACCAACAATGGAATGGTGATGAGGATAAAAATCAACAACATTGTGAAGTTAAGTGCACTTTTTCATTTTGTTTTTTTTCCTAGAAAGGTGATATTTTCTTTTTGAATGGTTTTTTCATTGTTGTAGTCACATTGATAGGAGGAATGCCTTGGTGTGAATTTCAATTCATATGTGTAGATATTTGAAATATCCATTGTCTAAGGGAATCAATAAACATGAAGTTGGAGGTGGATGAATCCTTAGAGGCATGGGTGGAGTTGATAAGAAGCTTTAAGGAATCAATGTAAGCTGCTTTGTTTATGGCAATTGTGGTTCAAGTTAAGTATACCTAAGTATTTGTAATGAATTTACAATGTTGTACATGTATGGTGAGGTCAAGTACTTGTTAATATGGGAACTTTGAATATAGATTTGGTCATTTGGGAATTCACTTTTTGTGTGTAAGTTCAATTGGTGGTGTTCCTAGGAGGTTGGGAATTTTTACTTGTTAATACTTTCCCAATTTGTGGTTATAGAAGAGTCAAAGTGAGCTGGTTGTTACGAAATTATGTGGGGTAGATCGGGATGTTTTCAGAAAGGTTTATGAGTTGTGTGTTTACGATGTCATATCAAAAGATCATGGTAGCCCAACAACGAGAGCAGATCCAGAGTGATCTAATTTGTCTCATAGTAATAGATTTAGGATTAATAGTTTAATCATGTAGGAGCCCTATTTAAAAGGAATTAAGGATATGTAGAGTTGTAACAAACATGAATTATTCTGTCAAGCAGATCTTTTTGTATTCTTGCCATGTGTTGTTATGGGTACATAGCATAAGCATTGCACCTTTCATTTAGTTACACAACTTCAACAACCAACTTGTGCCTTGCTCTAGTTCTCATGAAATTTCAAAACGAAATAGATGTTCAAAAATAAAACAAGAAGTCGAGTACCTATCCTTGGCTTGATTCATCATGTTCCAAGTCTGGCTCTTGTGAATTCTCCTCAGAAGTTGTAGTTCAAAGAAACAAAGAATCAAGCGCTTGGCACTTATCAAAGCGGTTCTTAAGATTCATACCCATGGTGTCAAAAGATTCAAATAATCACACAACAACTTGTAGGCATTATATGTATGTATGTATGTATGTAACATGTACCCACTCAAACGGGTAATATACATATCAATCTGGACACATACCTACCCGGATCATGATATAGGGTAGTACACATACATGGAAACCTGCCCCAACGGTTATCATCCGCAGTCTCTTTCTCGGAAGGAGAAGACAAGAAGATCCGCTTGAACGGGTATATAAATTTTAATCAGGATACAGACCTACTCGGATGATGATACAGGGGAGTATACATGCGGAGTACACATGGTATGTACATTATTTTTACACGTACTCAATACATATACACAAATACGTGCATCCGGTTTCAACGGTTATCATCCACTATCTCTCTGTGTGGGAGGAGAAGAGCCACCCATAACCGATATATACAGATCCGGGTATATGCCTACCCAGGTGATGTAGGTAGTACACAAACAGAGTACACATAATATGTACATTATCGTACACATATTCGATACAAATATACAAATACGTATACCCGCTCCAACGGTTATCATCCACGGTCTCTCTGTCTCGCTCGGCAGGATAAGACGACGACGACGACGACGACGAAGAAGAAGAAGAAGACGAAAGGAAGTGTTTTGTGTGTGTGTGTTTTTTTGTGATTTGCAAGGAATTGGGGCAACGGAGAAGACCGGCGAGAGGATGGAGGAGGACGAGGCCGCAGCAGAGAACGTGTCGCTGTTGGAAAAATTGGCGGCCATGCGAGCGGAGTTGGCGGAGTTGGGGCCGCGTCCCTCCGGTGTGCAGGTGGACGAAGCTCGAAACGCGTTGCTGCGTATCGATGCGTGTCTGCAAGAACAGTTGGAGAATCTAGTTTCTGCTGCTACTGTTGATGCTGATGTCGCCCTCGCGCCCGTTGCTGGGAATGGCGGTGGCGGCCAAGATGAGCAGCAATTGCGGACGACGCAGCAGGTTGGTTGCGGTTTTTTTCATTTTTCTAGGGTTTCTTTCTTTCGTGCTTTTCTTCCTTTCTGACGGCCAATTCTCTACTATGTTGCGAATCTAGTAGAATCAAGCCCTAAAGAAGATGCAGACTAAGAGAATTGCAAACCATTAAGGAAGGGGAACGAAGGATGGAAGAAGGTGATGCAGAGGTGGATTTGAAGCACAGTTTGAATTTTTTGAACTCACCACATGCTGTGGCATTCGTGCTGCTACTGCTCCTTCTTTGTCTTTTGGAAATGAACCTAATTGCCATGTGATATTATGTTGTGGATTACAAATGGATGATGCACTACAAACCCTAACTGATGCTGCTTCATGAAAGTCATCTTCATGCTCCTGCAATTGACAAGCATAGTAGGAGGCTCTGGATGTTAATGATGTTGGGAACTGAATGAATGAATGAAGGGGGCTGGGGGGATTGCAAAAGATTTGCTTGTGTTGGGAGGCTGTGTTGTTGTTGTTCTCCTACTGTCCCTTTGTAACTCGAAAGCCTCAATAAGGGTGTTCATGTTTGGAATTAAGAGTGCAACTTTCCAGTAGATTGCATTCATCTTAGTCTACCTGTGAATTCCCAAGAGTTGGCTGTTTCTATTCAGGGGGGAAAGGAGAAGGAGCTGAGGGAAGCAGCAGAGAATGCAAAGCTGCCCTACCTGTCTTTGATTGAGTTGGATGATCTCCATCAGTTGTATGAGGATGATGTGAAGCAATCAGAATTGGCTCTTGAAGGCATATCAGATTTATCATCAGCAGCTACTGTTGAACCCACAGATGAGGTTGACTTGGATGTTTCAGCAAAATTGCAAGAAGCTCAAGAACAGCAATTGGACAGCCTTGACCTCAAAGGACGGTATCTGGTGCACCTGCCAGAGTCATTTGGGAAAATCTCATCAATTGTTCACTTGAACCTGGCAAACAATTGTTTAGAGGTCAGGCTCAACTGGACCTAGTAACCGGAGAGTGTTGATTTGCTTGGTTTGCATTATGATACTTACTTACATGGTCATGTTGTAGAATTGAAATAAGTGAAGCTGCATTGATTTTCAGTTACAGTTGTTGAGTTCTGTCACCTTTGATTCCCCCTCATTTTTAGGCCTAGTAGACAAAGTCATCCTTTCCTTTGCTACCTTGTGACAGATCATTCCTGATTCCATAGCTGGTCTTGTGAGCTTGGAGACGCTTGATGTACAACATAACCAACTTAAGGCATTACCAGACTCCATCGGCTTGCTTTCAAATCTCAAATCTCTCAACATATCAGGAAATGTGCTGAAGACCTTGCCTGCAAGTCTTGGGCGCTGCAGGTACTAACTCCCCCAGGGCAAGGCATGGAGCTGGCTTTGAGTTGTTTAGCCAAGTTTGCTCCAGATCAACTCCTGAATACATTTTTGTGGCCTGGCATATGGTTGCTATTTAGTTAATTCAGCCATAGCTTGTCCAGACTTTTGAGATTTTGCAGCTTCACCATTGACTATGGCGCTGCATGTGATTTTGAAAGTGTTCAGCCAAAGACCCTCTCTGGTTGTTGTGGCATGGAAGAGTGGTCATGATATGATCATGAAGTCGTACTGCCCAAGATTAGTGGTAGCTTGGCCTCACTTTGCTACTTATACTGGAGTGGGTAATTCACAGTGGCTGTGTGAACAACTTTGCCTTGAAGAAAACAGCAAAAGAAATGCTGATCCATTTTGCTGAGGTGCAGTTGTTACCTCAGAGAATGTTCTTATGAGGTTTGGGGTATTTGCAGCAACTTGGTGGAGCTGATAGCAAATTTTAACCAGCTGGAGGTTTGGCCCTCAGACTTTGGATTTCAACTGGTCAATCTCCAGAAGTTGTATCTGCACCTGAACAAGATTACAGGGTTGCCCTCCTCAATTGGTGAGCTTCGGTCCTTGAAAGTTCTGGACATTCATTTCAACAAGCTCCGGAGCTTGCCAGCAGCCATAGGCAATCTCTTGAACCTTGAGATGCTTGACGTAAGCAGCAACTTCAATGATTTGACCACCGTCCCAGATAGCATTGGTGACCTTGTTTCTCTTTTGGATCTGGACCTCAGTTTCAATCAGATCCATGAGCTTCCCATCTCCATCGGAAGGCTGACAAACTTGAGAAGGTTGAAACTTGAGGAGAATCCATTGACAATTCCTCCCATGGAAATTGTTCAGCAAGGAGAACAGGCTGTTATTGCATACATGTCGGAGTGCTGGAAGGAAAGTCTGAGAACAGATGAGGAGAAGACATTGGCAGACAGTGGTGATACAGCACACACTGAGAACTCAGAAGGATGGCTTCCAACTTGGGCAGGAGGAGTGCTGCTGAATAACTGGTTTGGGAAAATGTGGACAGGAGGGGTGACTGATATGCTGGGAGCAAAGACATGGGGGCCAAAAAAATCTGAGGATGATGCATTCCTTGATCAACAGCTGTAGAGTAGAGTGCTGATGTCTTTGACCCCTGGGGCAAAACTGTCCCGCAACCAACTGTAAATAAACTGCATTCTGAAATATGATTCATCCTCTGGTCAAATGTGTGAGAGATGGGACAGATGAGGAGTCAGATTTCCTGTCAGTTTTCATGTCTACCTTGGACTTGTTATTCTGTTTCAGGGGTGGATACTTTGAATACATGGGATTTGATTCAAGCACTTGAAAGGCATTCATCTGAAAAAAAGTTACTGTTGCTTCGCCATAGTTGACTTGGTTTTCTTCTGTGTAAAGATTGAAACCTTGTTACAGCATTGTTTTAATCACTGGAAAAACTTCACAGCTGTAGTAACCAGATTGACTGCCTCTGGAACTGGTACAGCCACTGAGTACAATCAGAAGGGTCAGATCCTGAATCAATTATCATCCTCTAAATATCTCTATTTTGTTTTGCTCTATTTTCTTCCTCTTTTCTTGCTTATGATTTTCCTCCACTCTTTTTTTTTTTTTTTCTTTTTTTTCTCTTTCATTTGTGTTCCTCTTTCTTTGTGGGTTTTTTTAATTGTCTCCTTTGGTTTTAGGTTTTGTTGAGCTAGCTAGTATGATAGTTACGATTTCATGTTAATACTGGTCTCTTGACAGAATCTCAATAGACTGATTCATTGGTTAATGTTTGACATTAACCTTCGCACTACTGCCAGAAGCTGATGAAGTCAGAAGGGATGTTATGGTAGGTGATAAATTCCACATTTTGCTGTTGAAGGTGCATGAACATGTATACAACTGTTGCTGTGGTTCAAACTGTGCCTTAGTTCTTTCTTTTCTTTTCTCTTCTGATTGTAGTCAGATTTCCTGTTTTTCATGCTTGCTGAAGTATCTGTAACCTTATTATCAGGTCATCTCTCAAATCTATTCAGGTTAGCACACTTATATGTATGGAGAAATTATCAGTACATATTGAGAGATTCACATCTGTATGTATATGTTGCTTCCAGAAATGCAACAGGAACTCAGGATGAATATTTTTGTCCAATATTTGCCCCAGATGTTGGTCAGATTATTATGTACTTATCCATGTCCATTGGGTGCTGATAAAGTCAGTGGGTAGTCATGGCAGCTCATTACTGCTGTTTGTGATAAAGTTGAATGGTCTGAGACTTTGTGTGAGCAGCTCTAGTAAAGGCTACAGCTGCATCCATTGTCATGTTTACCTTTGTTGTGGAGATTTCTCTGCAATTTTGGAGCTATGCGTATACATCTGTATATGTACTTAACAAGGTGCAATGTGTACTAGTTACTGCTTACTTTGCGATTATGGAGAGATGAAAGGTCTTTTGAAACTGCATCCAACAACTGAATCCATGCTTCATTCATATTCTCAATTCAACTGGAATGCATGTTGCAGGTGGGTGACAGCAGTGTTGGTCTTAATGTTTGTGGATTGTGGAGCTATCTAAGGACTCCACCCCACTGAAGTGCACTGTAAGATCTGGACAGTGTGGATTGTGCCTCTTCCAGCCCCACAAACACAAACAAGGTAAAAAGGATTTTCCAGGCTTTTTAATCCCCATATTAATTGTGCATTTCTCCAATTCTTCCATGCATTGATAGTTTGTTTGGTATGTACATTAGGGTAATGATTACTGTACTTCACAAACTGGCAGAAAGGATTTCATGTGAGAGTTCTGTTGTCATGAAGGGGGCTTTGAGTGGCAGTTATGTAAACACCTTTTGGTGCCCTGTGCTGGCCATCATCACAAACGTTTTTTCACCTAGCATTTCATCATGAGACTTTCCCAACTTTTGTATTGGAATTTGATGGATAAAACAGATACCTACGTATAAGATCTACTTGATGAAGTTATATGTGTTTGCTCAACTAACCAACTCCTTTTGTGGCCTGCTTGATTGCAGGAAATGGAAGACCCCTTAATGTATATAGGTCATTTGGAGATGCTTGGGAAATCATCACATTATCTGCTGCCTCCAACATACAAAAGCATCTGAAGCACTGGTGAGAAACATAATGCCAAAGGCAATTTGCCATGAAAGATGGTGTACCTAATTTCATATTTTTATAATAGTCTAGTTCCATACAATGGCCGTTGTAAGGTCCTTAAAGGAAAGCAACAGGAAGAGCCATACAGAAGATTTGCTGGGGTTTTAGACTTTTGAAGTTCAAGAGCAAACAAGGAGTCAATGTGGTAGTGGGATTAGGATTAGATCCAATTTCCTATCTATGCCACTCCTCAATTCTACCTATCTCTACTGCTATGTCATACCTACCTATGATTCTTCACTTCAGGGAACGTGCCTCTAGGGCACATTCTGCCACCTAGTTCATCCCTAGGGTGGTGCAATCTCTAGTGCATTAAGGTATGGTGTGGCAGATTATGTCATTTTCTTGACCACAGTATATGACATAATCTCCTGGTGATGATCCTACACTCGCAAACTAGTGACCAAAATGTCTGTTTAACATGATTTTTGTAAAAAATATATTGAATCTGCCACCCCAGACCTCAATGTTATGGAATGACCCCCACCCGTGCCCAACTATGTTGGGTGCTATATTGCCTAGCTTGCCATAATGGGATCACCTGGCACCTTACCCAACATAATGGGCAGGTGCTCGACCATTCCATAGTCCCTAATATGTGGTCTTGTTTGACTATCTGAACATCTTTTGCACCATAAAACACTCATTGAAATTTGCTTGTCGGATTTTGAAGATGATAACATTGCATAATTTTCCATAGTATTATCTTACAGATATCAGAAGATCCCTGTCAAGCTGTGGAAAGACTTTACACGTGTGACCTTACACATGTGTTATATAAACAAGGGCCTTCCTGCAGGTTGTTACCAGTGAAGTTTAATGATTTCTTATGTAACCAACCAGTTTAGGTGTCTCAACCAGGCACTTATAGAGACTTCTTCCTAGTGGGACCATTGGTCATCTGCTGGTTCCACTTTTGGTTTTGCCAGTTCCACTTGTGGTGTTAGTCCCACTTTAGTTGTGAATCCATGGTGGGGAACACCAGTTGCACTCTGGAATCGGCCCTGGTATAACCCATTATGACCCAATGGAACAGTATCTGCCCTACTGGGCTTGATGCGGTCCATAGAAAGTAAGAGAAGTGTATCTTTGAACCTCCCATAATTGTCGCAACACTCCACGTGGTCCTTGATTTGGTCCTTGATCCTGCCAGCGGGGGGATGGGTGCCTTAATCTCATGAGGTACCTTAGTCTCTAATCAGCTCTTAAGGTAAGATGCTTCTCGGATTGGTGCCAAAAAGGTATCTGGAACTGCATATGACAGCACAGTAGATGAAGGGGTATTGAGCCCCAGTTTCGCCAAAACTGGGGACGAAATGAGAAGACAGGATAGAAGCAAT
>Ga0209611_10000983_pt1 | contig 46618 bp, 25 predicted proteins | sample S1TSphgellanicum_3_FD_187693 | JGI IMG/M metagenome (GOLD analysis project Ga0209611, IMG submission 187693) | Host-associated microbial communities from peat moss isolated from Minnesota, USA - S1T2_Fc - Sphagnum magellanicum MG (SPAdes) (version 2) | ecosystem: Host-associated > Plants > Peat...
TTTTGAAAACTAGTTTTAAGAAAATTTCAACAAGTTCTAAAAATAGGTCGCCATTTAATGCTAAATCCCTCTTGGGATGCTAGCCATTGAAGCAACTTATCAGAAAATTGTGGAAAAAAAAAAAAACCAAAAATAACAATGCTTCTAATAGCTAATTATAGAATTCATTATTTATTATTTATTAAAAAATCCTTGGGGAAGCAACAAGAAAGGCTAATGAGCAAGCAGATTGAAATTTTAAAAAAAAAAAGAAAAAAAGAAGAAAATTACCATTAATTAATTCTGGCCAGAAAGAAAGCAAGAAAGAAAGAAAGAAAGAAAGGGGGCTACCTAGTACTTACCGTAGATAGTTTTACTACCTAGATTCAACTTTTTTACTTTTAACTGGGCGGTGAAAACTGGACCTTCAAACCGCGCCTGTTGACCATTGGTACCCGGCACGGGTCGGGTCGTCGAGGGTGACCCGGCCCGGGTCCCCTCCGGCCTCTTTCCTCTCTCTGCTATGGTGGAAGGTCTGACCTCCGCGTGCGTGCGCCCGCGGACTCTTCTGTGTATTGTGTGCGTGGCGTCGCGCTCGGATTCTTCACCTCTCTTGTTGCATCCTTCTTTCGTTGCGCTCTGCTCCGGAGCTAGTGAACGACAGAAGAAGTCTTTTTTTTCATAATCTCCCTCCCGTTTTTTATTTCGCTCAAAACGCAGCAAAATTGCGAGAGTTGGAACCTTTTTGAGCCCTGTCTGTCCGTATGTCTGTTCTTTTGTTTGGGCCTTCCTTCCCTCTCATCTTCTTCTTCTTCTTCTTCTTCTTCTTCTGCAGCATTTGGTGGATCGTCGAACTTCGGGCGTTTGGCCGATTTCAGGTACTGAAGAGTTGTTCCTGCATCTGTTTGTCAATGTGATTCCGGTTTCTCTCTCCTCTAAAATGGTGTTGGGAGCAGGAAGTTATGGTACCTAGGCTTGCTCGGAACCTTTCTTGTTCTCCTTGACGTCAAGGAATCTCGTCTTTGTCCAAGTGTTTGTAGGCTGATTGGAATCCGAGAAAATTTTCCTCATATCTCCACAAGAGGTGCTTGTCTCCTTTGTTTCCGAGAATCCCCCCGCCCCACACACAGACAGAGTCTCTGTGTCTGTGTCTGGTTTCTTTTTTGATTCCTCTCTTGGCATCTTTCCTGCGGGCTCTTTGTTTTTCCCCCTTTCTGTTCATTGCAACAGCCGTGCCGTCGGGTTTCCTGCCTCTTTTTGCAGCAAAACAAGCAACATGCCGGTGGTGCTCCTTATATGCAAGTCTTATGCAAGCCTTGTACTCTTCTTTGACAAAGTACAAAAGCCTGGTGCAAACTGCAGTCCAATAGATGTGCACAACGCTGTTTGATAGTGGACTAGAAGAGAACAGCGAGCCGTTGCTGTTACAGACACAGAGACTGATTCTCTTTTCTCTAAAGGGTTTGTCAGCTTGAATGCACAAAGGGTTAGATTTTTCGGGGGCTTGCTTGCATTTGAAAACCTTTTTTTTTCCCCCTAAGACATGATGATGAAGCTGGGTTTTTGCATTGTGTCAGGGGTGGAGAGAGAGAAACAAAGAGTAGCAACAAAATCAGAGGAGGAAGCAATGGTGCTGTAAACTATGGCACACAAGAAGAAGCAACAGTTCCAATCTTCTTGTTGTCGTCAAAGCTTGTCTTTCATCATCTTTTGGCTGCAAACAGAGGGTGAAGAATCAGCAGTAGCCACCAACTCCTCCTTGTCATCTCCTTCTTGTCCCTCAGATTTTTTTTCTTGCTGGACACAGCAGAGCAGGTGGCAGCAGCTGCTGCGATATTAAGAACAAGGGCTTTGCAAATGGAGTTGCAAAGGGTGGTGGTGGTGGTGTTTTCATCATCATTAGGAAGGACATCATGAGAACTTCTACAGCCTGACCACCTGTGGTTCTTTCTTTGTGGTGGAGGCTTCCCATCTTTGGATCCTTGTTTGGATCTCCTCCCTTCTCGTAGATCTGAATTTTGCTCCTCCAGCAGTGAATGTCAATGGATTCCTCCTCCTCTCCTCCCAGGCTGTATTCTTTACAAATACCCTAAGGGTTTTCGATGAACAAGCTTGCTCCTCCTCTTGACCCCCCTGAAGTACATAGTGTGGGACACAGTGATCTTTCTCCTCCCTATCTGCATGCATCTACATTTTCAGCAGGCACTACTGTGTATCATCACACGACAGGGAGTACACAAAGAGAACCACCCTCCTCCTTTGACAGGTCTTCTTCAAAGTTACAACCTGATGTGTCCATGCCTGCAGAGGTATCATCCACGCAAAGACCTCCTTCTTCGCAGGAGTTGCCAGTAAGCAATGATGTCCCTGCAAACAACAAGAAGGAGAAGCAGGTTGATGATATCTTCTTGCCTGCTGCTGCTGCTGCTGCTGCTGCTGGTATCACCACCATGGCTCCACCACCACTCGGTGATGAGTGGAGAGGGACCTCGGCCTCTCTCTCACGTCGCAGTATGGGGAGTTCATCATCATCTCGCATTCCCAGGCATGTCACTGATGAAACTGCTTTCGGGAGTAGTTACCGAGGCTCGAGAAGGGTTTCTGATACAAGGAGGCTGAGTCAGAGAGAGGACTTCCCAGATTCGAGGTGTATATACATCAACAACCCTGATAGAACCAATGAGAATTATACAATGGCTGGCAACAAAGTGAGGACGAGCAAGTATACTTTGATCTCGTTTGTGCCACGGAATCTCTTTGAACAGTTCCATCGCTATGCGTACATCTACTTCCTCCTCCTTGTGATCCTGAATCAGATTCCACAGCTGGCTGTTTTCGGCAGGTTTGCTTCTCTAATCCCTCTCATACTCGTGTTGGTGGTCACTGCAATCAAGGATGGTTTTGAGGACTGGGGCCGTCATCGGTCTGACAGGCGAGAGAACAATCGTGTGGCATTGGTACTGAACCATGATGGTCAATACACATACAAGAAGTGGAAGCACATTCGGGTGGGAGAAATGGTGAAGGTCCATGCCAATGAAACCGTTCCCTGTGATATGGTTTTGCTGGGGACTAGTGATCCATCAGGTGTTGCTTACGTAGAAACCCTAAACCTTGATGGAGAATCCAATCTCAAGAGCAGGTATGCAAGACAAGAGACTTCTAACCAACATCCTGAGGTTGGGCCTCTGACTGGCTTGATCGTATGCAAGGCTCCAGACCGAAACATCTATGACTTCTCTGCATTCATGGAATTGCCAGCAGATTCACAGGATATACGGATTCCACTGGGGCAAAACAATATCATTTTACGGGGGTGTGAGGTGAAGAATACTTCATGGGTTGTTGGAGTGGTTGTTTATGCTGGCCGTGAAACCAAAGCGATGCTGAACAGTTCTGGTGCGCAGTCAAAACGCAGCAAATTGGAGCACTATATGAACAGGGAGACTGGCTGGCTTGTTGTCTTCTTGGTAGTGATTTGTTTTGTAGGCGGATTAGGCATGGGTCTTTGGGTGGCAACAAACTATGATTACCTTAATATCATCCTGTATTACAAAAAGATGGACAGCAATGGTGGTAATTATCTGTTTTCAGGTTCTGTTGGAGAAGGAATATTTGGTTTTCTAAGTTGTGTAATTAGATTCCAGGTCATGATCCCGCTTTCCCTGTATATCTCATTGGAGCTTGTCCGGCTGGGTCAGTCCTACTTCATGATCAGGGACACAGAGATGTATGATGCAGGCTCCAATAGCAAATTCCAGTGTCGGGCTTTGAACATCAATGAGGATTTGGGTCAGATAAAGTACCTGTTCTCTGATAAGACAGGGACTTTGACAGAGAACAAGATGGAGTTTCACACAGCCAGTATTGATGGAGTTGACTACAGTAATGCAAAAGTTATCATTGAGCCTGCAACAGGAAAAATTGAGGGGTCTATCACACCAGAAGACAGCCATTTCGTTGAAGGTTGATGGTTTTTCCCCTTTTTCCACTAGATTTGGAGTTCCAAAGTGGATCTGGGTGGGTGGGTGCCAAATGCTTGTTAGATGCTTGTTGTTCTGATGGTTCTTGTTTGTGAACATGAGACCAGGAGCTTTTGTATATGGTTTTGGAACTAATTTGCTGGTGATTGGTGGGGTTCTCAGAGATTTTGACAAAGCAAGCATGGAAGCCAAAAGTGGGAGCCAAAGTGGACCCAGATCTTGTCCACCTTCTAACTGGCCGTCCATCAACAGCACCAAGGAGGGATGCACTTTTTGACTACATGCTTGTTTTAGTGGCATGCAACACCATTGTGCCCACAAGGGTCAAGAAGACTGCTTCGGGTCAGCTGGAGATGGAAGCTGTCAACAGCATGGAAGATGGTTCAGGATTTATTGAATATCAGGGGGAGTCTCCTGATGAGCAAGCTTTGGTAGCAGCAGCAGCTGCATATGGCTTCACACTTCTAGAGCGCACATCAGCCAACATTGTTGTCAATGTTCTTGGGGAAGTCCAACGGTGAGGAGGCCATCAAAGGTCCTAGTCCAGTTGGTTTGTTCCCAATTGATGATGGGTCTGCTTGTAGTTATCTCTACTCGCTAGTAGATTTTCAGCTTCTGCAAGCTTGTGTTGTCTTTTTTACAAGTGGTTACAGACATCTAGTATACCTCAGTCAGTGTTGGTCTAAGGGGATTGCCCATTTCCTTCTGTTGCCATTGAAACAGGTATGAAGTACTTGGGATACATGAATTTGACAGTGTGAGGAAGTGCATGTCGGTTGTTGTCGAGTGCCCAGATGGTACGATCAAGCTTCTGGTGAAGGGTGCAGACAGCACTGTCTTGAGCCTTATAGGCCCTGGTGATGATGAAAATGCTGCAGAAAGACGGGAGTCTGCAGAACAGCTGCAGTGGCAGGCTGAAGTAAGAGAGCAGACTCTCGAGCATCTTGACAAGTATGCTCGCGAAGGGTTGCGGACCCTTGTCATTGCATCAAGGGTGCTCACTCAAAAAGAGGTAAGAAGCATCCAGCATCAAAGCCAACATAGGGTTTGTCAAAGTTCAGGATTCCCAGGGAATCAAGTTTCAAGGTCAGTCACAGTGGGTCAACTGCTCCAATTTGCAAAACAGGAGTTCATCATCACTATCCCTGCTGCATGCAGGAAGTTCACATCTGGAATGTCAAAAACCCTATCTCTCTTTGCACTAATTTTTCTGTGTCATCATGGAAGAATAGAGTTGGTGTGGGTCTCTCTGGATGTAAAGAAAGCTCTTGCTGCAGTGTTTACAAGGGGGAGTTGTTCCGCTTGTTCTGAGTTCTAGAAAGTTTGCTCTATGAATGTTAGAGCATAGGGTTCCCTTGTTTGCTCAGAAGGAATCCATTTAGACTAATCCTGAATTTGTGGCGGGTGGGTGATCAGGTTGAAGACTGGCATTTCCACTATGCTAAAGCAAGTACTGCCCTACATGACAGAGTGGGCATGCTGCGCAATGCTGCAGGTCTGGTGGAGAATAATCTTGTGCTTTTAGGTGCTTCTGGAATTGAAGACAGGCTACAGGTGAGTTTCTCTTTGAGTTTATCATGGGAAGTAAGAGACCATATCTGTTTTATTTTGACCTATATATCTGCATCTGAGGGATGATGATTCATACTTCTCAAGTTTGAATCCACACATTTTACATCTCCTTCCTCTTGCTTCCTTTTCACTTGTTGAATTTGGGCTGGCATGGACTTGCTTCCTTGACAGTTTTCATTTCTCAAATACAGTTCCTGCTGAATTTTCTAAGACTGATAGACCTCAGTGAAGAGCAGATTGGATTGGATTGGACTGGGTAATGAGATGCTCATCTTCTCTTTTGCAGGATGGGGTGCCAGAGACAATAGCTCTGCTTAGGGAAGCAGGAATAAAGGTGTGGGTGTTGACTGGGGACAAGCAAGAGACAGCCATCTCCATAGGCTTTTCATGTCTGCTGCTCACACAGGACATGCAGCAAATCATCATCAATGAATCCACTATTGAAAGTTGCAGGGCAGCAATTGCAGATGCAAAGAGAAAATATGGGATCTTACCCACCCAGAAGAAGAGGAAGTGGTTCTCAATAAAGCACCAAAATAGTGTGGAAGCCAGCATCCCTACATTGAATGACAGCCACTATGAGAACTCAGCTGAGGATCATGAAGAGGAGATGGAGAGGGTTCACCGAAGCCTAGCTCTCATCATTGATGGCAATAGTCTCGTCCATGCTTTGTCAAAGGAATTGGAACAAGATGTGAGTCAAGATGTTCCTTGTCGATTTGAATGTAGATCCAATTTTGTATTCAAGAGGTGATGAGTCTTGACATTTTGCAACGATGCTCTACAGTAGGGTTTCTTGAAGGTGATGGTATGGGCACGAGTTTTGAATGGATTTCTGTTTGTGGCATGTTTTTGTGGACATGCTCTTCCCACATGAAGCTCTCATGCAGTATAACAACATGACTCTGGGATGTTGAATAAATTCTGAAGAATGTGTGGGTGTGGCTTGATCCTGGACAGCTTTTTGAGTTGGCAACAGCATGTAGAGTTGTTATTTGCTGCCGTGTTGCACCCCTTCAAAAGGCGGGTATTGTCTCCCTTGTAAAACGCAGAGCCAGAGAGATGACCCTTGCAGTTGGTGACGGTATGTTTGTATGAGTCCATCCAAGTCCATTAAGAACCGTTTTCTTTCTTGAACTATTACCTTCCTCTGACTGCATTGGATCATAAAATACTGTGACAGCTGTATGTCGAGTTAGAAAGGTCACACTTTAACCAAAAGAAACTCGGGGGTGTATGCAGGTGCAAATGATGTGTCAATGATCCAAATGGCAGATGTGGGTGTGGGCATCAGTGGCCAGGAAGGCAGGCAGGCAGTCATGGCATCTGATTTTGCACTGGGCCAGTTCCGGTTCCTGAAGCGCTTGCTCCTTGTTCATGGTCACTGGAATTATCAGCGGCTGGCCTACATGGTTTTGTACAACTTCTACCGCAATGCTGTTTTTGTTATGATGCTTTTCTGGTAAGTTCCTTGTTTGTTTCTCTGACTCATCATGTATGCACTGTGTATAGTGCCCTAGAATATATGGCAATGGATATCCTGTCCCATTGTACTGTGTAGGACCACACTTGGATCAAAATTACATCCTTTGTGCAGTTCACTAGTCAAGTGAATAATCTTTCAAAGTCCATGTGTCTCTTTCTTACTTGGGTTTTCTTCTACCTGCTTTGAGCCTAGAGTGGACAAGTGAACATGGCCCTGCTTCCCTTTTTCTTTCTTCAATAGTTTCTTCTCAATTTGAGTCATATGCTTAAATCTTCACTCTATGCACTGTTACCATCTGTTTCTCTCCAAGCTATCCTCTGATGAGTTGTGATTGGAATTTTTTGCATGTGCAGGTTCATTCTGTATTCAGCATTTTCACCATCATCTGCTCTGACAGACTGGAATCTAATCTTTTTCTCACTCCTCTATACCTCAGTTCCAACAATTGTAGTTGGCATATTAGATAAAGATTTGAGCCACAAAACACTCCTGCAGTATCCCCAGTTATATGCAGTAGGCCAGCGAGGAGAAACTTACAACCAACGCTTGTTTTGGGTGACCATGATTGACACTCTTTGGCAAAGCCTAGTTCTCTTCTATGTCCCTTACTTTGTGTATCGTGGAAGCGAGGTGGATCTTTACAGCCTAGGCTTTTTATTTTGCATGGCGGTGGTGATAGTGGTGAATATTCATTTGGCAATGGACATCAATCGCTGGACTTGGATTGAACATGCTGCCATTTGGATATCAACACTGGCTACTTTTATTTGTCAACTTGTCATGGACGCTCTGACTATTGCTGACCTCCTGCCAAATCACTGGTACATGTCTAACCATTGACATGACTCTGATCTTACAAAAGTTCATGAGTGTAGACAATAGTTGTCGACATTTTGGTGCCAGAGTGTTTGTTGCTGTATGTTTAGTATTGAGATTTTAGGATATGGGAGTAAGGTTGCATGACCCATGTTGTTTGTCCAAGGGGAAAAACCTCTAAATGTTGTTCAAGGTTTTCCTTGCACATTTTTCATTCTTGCTGATTATGTACTGACTGTTTTTTTGTTGGGGATTGTAGGGTTTCATTCCACATGTGCGGAGAGCTACGTTTCTGGTTTGCACTGCTTCTTACTGTAATTTTATCATTGTTGCCACGCTTCTGCATCAAAATTCTGAAGCAGCGTATATGGCCCTCGGATGTCCACATTGCTCGTGAGGCTGAGATTCTTGGCCGCATCAGGCACCAATCCCAACCATCCTTGGAGCTACATGAGTTGCCACCTTCCATGGCCAACAGTAGTCCCCCTTCTGCGGCTGTGTCTGTGTGAATGCTCCTGTTCATTATTATTTCTGAAGCAATTGTAGTCCCTTGTCTATCCCTTCCCCCTTTAAACTAAGGTCAAGTTTTGCAGTTACTCACGGTCAGAATTTCATCTTCCTGGTCTGAGCCTTGTTGTCATTAAGGGTTAGTACATTTGCTATGTTTGTTTTTGTCTCACTTAAATCCATAAGTTTAAATGAGTTGTCAAATTGGTCAATAGGGCAATGCCAGAAATGTCTTACAGAGTGGGGTGCACACATTGTGCACCTTAATTGTGGTGTAATTTTCTTACAAATTGGGTGCTTGGTCCAAAGGGATGCTTGATTTGCCTTTTGCAGTGCAATCCTGCAATGGGAATTGCATCTGTTGCATCCCCTAGCCGAAGGACCATTTTATCCATGAAATGTGAATGGTACCTATACAATTACTAGCCCAAGAGGCTGACTACTCTAAACTCTTTTCACTTTGTACTGTAGTATAATTTAGTTGGACACCCGATTTGTTTCAATCAATTTCTATAATAGTTTTATTGTTGTGCTATATTTGATGCACAGTTCTCCTTCCACCTCTTTGCTGGAAGTGTCATTAAAAAGTCAAAAAAATGTCACTAGGTTTACTTTCCGACCTGTAGTTTGTTTGTTTTGGGTGCACTCTGCTTTCCTATGCTGTAGATATATCTTCTTGTGTCTCTGAAAAGGTGCTTTCATGAGTTTTATCTTATATGAGTTTCAAGTACAAACCAGGTGTGTCGTGTGAAATTTAATATCGCAATATTCATTGTTTCATTTTATACAGCAGATGAATTAGGATCAAGGTGATACAGGAAATGGGCTTCAAACACAAGTTTAATTCCATACCATGTGCTGAATATCATAATAATGTGCATAAACTTAAACAATGGACCTTACAATGAACCTGCACTTAGAATGCCTGGGACTTCATGAACTCCCCTCGGGCGTGTTACTGTAACCACATTGAACTTCACCAATTTCCACAAGTTGTGCCAAGGGGCATAGTAACAAACCATATTTTCTGCTTACTTTTTGCTCATTAAACCTGCCAACTTAACATTAGACTTTATTGTGTACACATTGGACTTCACCAACTCCAAATTGAAATTGCCACACCCACAATTTGACTTTATCATATCAAAATTGGACTTTACTAGACCTGCATTGGACTTTATCATATGTAGATTGGACTTTATGCAGATCCACATTGCACATCAATATGCCTACATGGGACTTCACTAAGTTGTCATATGTAGATTGGACTTTATGCAGATCCACATTGCACATCAATATGCCTACATGGGACTTCACTAAGTTGTCATATGTAGATTGGACTTTATGCAGATCCACATTGCACATCAATATGCCTACATGGGACTTCACTAAGTTGTCATATGTAGATTGGACTTTATGCAGATCCACATTGCACATCAATATGCCTACATGGGACTTCACTAAGTTGTCATATGTAGATTGGACTTTATGCAGATCCACATTGCACATCAATATGCCTACATGAGACTTTACTAAGTTGGCATCGGACTTTGTAAAGTCCAACTTGGACTTTATATCACATTTTTCTGCACATACAATTGGCACATCAAGTGATGGATGGAGAGTGGACATGATACACTTTTCCATTGGGTTCCAGGTCCCCCCAGCTAACCACAACCATGGTCTCACTACTTGACCAGGGGTTTCAAACGATGGACCATATGACAGGAACTAACAAGGCAGAAGGTCATCTCTACAAGAAAATGAAACAGAACTCCCACAGCTAAAACATTATAAGTCTTCTTCTCCATGCCCTGCAGGTGTGGCAGGGAAGATAAGGCAAAATTTGCAGACATACATAACAGATGAGCAAACACCAGATGCCTTTCCCCTCCCCCCTTCTCTCATCCTCAGAACTCTGGTGTATGAAATACCTTGACAAGTATAAAAACAACCTGGAATGAAATGAGGATACCCAATTATAAGGTTGTTATTGATATAATATTTCAGCAACCAAGCAGAAAGCATGAAAAATGGTGTGTGAAATAACACATTTCTAAGAAAAAGCAAGGTTGGGACATGAAGTTATGCTTACTCACCCCATGATGAGCAATGATATTCATCTCAATTAAGATTTCATATTTTGTAGTATAGTGCATTATACACAGTCATGTGATCAAACTTTCACAAAAGAAAACAAAGATTTCATATGTTACAACATTGAATGTACTATGCACAGTCATGCAATCAAACCACCACAAGAGACTTTTATCACTCATAATCAACATGTGCATCCTCAGTGCAGAGTTTATAGAACGAAAGAGAAGGGAAGAAGACCACATCTTGGGAACACACCAAAAAGGGAGACAAGAAAAAACAGGTCATGCTTTGAAAGACAGCGTTTATTGCCATGATTTGCACAATGGTGACACACCTAACTAAAAAATCCTCCAGGAAGAAGTTGATCAAGAACCCTGCAAAGCTATAAGACTCAGATGTCTCTGTGAACAAGCAATGTCTGGAGTAGCAATATGTCATTCACTTACTACTCTTATTGAAAGGTGTCTGTTGTATATGCTGCAGGTTTCTGTCAAATTAATGATCGATCACCTTTGACCTCACAAGTTATTGCGTTTCAACAAAGTAACCTTAAAGTCTGTCAAAGGGACTAAAACAAAAATGTCAAGCTGAGTCAAAGCTTGCTTCAACTTCACCAACCTGACCAACCCTCTGAGAGAAAATCTACTACAGATGCAGTAGACCTCCAGTACAAGTTGTTCTCAAATCCTAACTACAGGTGGCCAACCTGATCATCATCATCCTTCAGTTGCTCCAGCATCCAATAGTCTATAAAGTACAGTCTTAATGTCAACATAACCCCTTACTTGAAAAGGTGATGAGGAATAGAGATGTGGATTTGCTAAATTGCAGGGGAAACTGACTGAAAGAAAACAGATGGAGAATCAATGCAGAAAAAGGAGTTGAATAGATGCAACTCGCTGGAAAGAGAGGAACGCATGGAGTCATTGAGGATGGAGGATGGAGGATGCTGAAAACCATATAACCCACATAAGCAGAAGTTGTGAAAGAGAAAGAGATGATAGTTAGAAGGGGGAAACTGGAAAGCATCCTTACATGGAGCTTTGCATTTGAATGTAAAAATGGCTCGGATAGGGAAACTAAGGAAGAGATGTGAATCCATACAGTGATGCACAGAAACCCTAATTCTGCTAGAAGAAAGAGAACATCATTACACATTCATGCTGCCATGACGAAAAGGAATCCAAGCAAGACAGTCCCAATAATGGCAAGAATAATGCATTTCCAGTATTCAGAAGATTTGGAACTCTTGGCTGCCTTGGTGAGATGAAGATTTGCTTGAATTGTAGCTGATTGTGTGCTTTCTATATTGGACTCGATGTCATCGATCATGTAACCCTGATTTGCAACAATTTGTGCCAAGTCTTTGAAAATCTCACTCACCTCCCCAATTTGCTGCTGAATCTCTTGGATGCCTTGCTCTCGCTCTTCAATGATAGCTTCATTATAAAGTGCTTCATTTTCAACCTCTAATAGCTGATGCGTTCGCTGCAGCAGTGCCGCTTCCTCTTCTTCCTTGGTTTCCAGTCTGTTGTTGGCACTAAGTGGAGGTAATTGATTTGCCGACCGCGGCGACAAGAGGTTAGGAGTGAAAGCCTTCTCTCTCGACTGAGCAAGCTTCTGTGCACCTTGAAACTCCAACAACACAGCTTGAAAATCCTTGGCAAGCTTCGCATCCCTAAGCTTCTTCCCGGTACTGGCGGACGACAGATGGTCCGTTTCGTTCTCCTCCTTCAATCGTGCCACCGTTTCTTCGACTAATAGGCTTATGTTCTGCTCCACGGCGTGCAGCTTCTCACGCAGGGACGGTGTATCCTTAGGAGTACCAAGCATATTAACCAGACGCCTGAACGAAGAGACGCTGGTATTGATTCTGAACACTCCCGCCACAACGCCATCACTGCTACTGGAACCCTGCTGCTGCTTCTGCACCAAGAGCTCCGTGCGCGAGACCGAATTTCCTGATCCCCGGCCACCGATCTCAATATCCTCAAAGCTCATGACTCCCTGGATTCCCGATTTTTCACCATAAAAATCTCCTCTAGGGTTTCGATCTCCCTAACCGACGACAACGACGCTCTTCCTCCTCTCCTCTTCTCCTGTCTTCTCGCTCGTCTCCTTGTTCTTCCTTGCTTGCTTGCTTGCTTCCTTCCTTCCTTCCGCTGCAACGGGATGCAAGACGCGCTGCTGCAACTGCAAAGAAAGAAAGTGCAAAGACCTACAGAAACGAAATCGATGCAAATTTCCCCAAACAAATACTTAGGTACCCTTGTTGCGCACTCCAAGGCTCAGTGAATTTCCTTTTTTGGCGAAATTTCGCATCATCCTGGCGACAGAAAAAAAAGAGGGTTTGCGAATGGTGGGGTTTTCTTTTTTTGGAAAAAAAAATGGGCCCATGTCGCCATATTTAGACAGACAATAGCAGTATTCCTAAACTTTTCTACTTCCTCTCTAACCTATAGCCAAATTTGGCTAAGCGCTCTTTTGTTATGGTCTTCAACCCACTTCACGACCAACCTCACTAATTTTGAAAAAAAAGAAAAGAAAAGAAAAGAACAAATTCTCCAAGCCAGTGATTTCTTTTTTTTTCCCTTTTTCCCGCAATTATGTGGGCTAGGTGGTCTGGCAATCATCCACATGAGGTCTTATAGCCATATTTGGCTACAGGTCAGAGAGGAAAGTAGACAAGTTTAGTAATTGCTAGTGGTGTAGAACCTATTGTCTAAATCTGGCGATTTAAAAACAAAAAGAATTCCTCATAATGTGGCGACTTCTAGCCACTTTATTCCCATAAAAGCCTTTGTATGAGTTTATTTGCCATGTGTGTGTGGCCAGGATGTGAAAATTCACCCCAAAAAACACACTCAGACTTACCAAGCATTTTGTGTCACCCAAAATATTACCGAAGTAAATTCGGCAATTCTCTGCCAAATAATTAATTTAATTCAAAATTTCTGATTCGACAACCACCAGTTTTATTTCTGAAATTTTTGGCAAAATTAAAAAATAATTTTAATTTATGCCAAAGTTGCCCAGGTACTACAATAATGCAATTCTTAGGTATATAATAAAAAGCTCAAGAGAAAATAATGTGTTCTTATTTTCACACCAATATATGCATATACACATGCAATGCAATTCCTTATATAAAAAGCTCCAAAAAAAAAAGGAATTGTTCAAAGCAAGCGCCAAAGTCGCTTGAGGAAAGCTTGGAGAACCTTGAAGAAGGGGTTGTGTTTTTTTAGAGGACTTTGAAGAACCAAGAAGTTTGATTTCTAGCAAGGTCATGTTTTTTCAACGCTTGTGTGTGTGCATTTCTAGCAAGATTGGATTTTCTTCTTCTTCTTCTTCTTTTCATGTTTTTTTCACCTTTGGCAACAACAAACGACCTTTGTTAGTTCTTGAAGCTACAATTTTGTAACAAAGTTGATTTTTTTGATTTGCCTTTCCAATAAGGTTAGGAAAAGGCATGTGCCGCTTCCAAGGTCTTTGTTTCCAAGTTTTATTTTAGTCGTTTTCTTCTCTTTTTTTTCCCTTCTACGAAGGTCAAGTAAGGGATTTGCCATTTGGTAATTGGTTTTTTGCTTTTATTATTTTGTATTGTACCTCTTTCTCATTCTTGATTTGTGTAGAGTTAATTTGTGTGTGAGAGAACAAGTTTTGTTGCAATTTAGAGAGAGGAACAATGTGTTATGGTGACTAGAAACCATAAAAGGAAATTGATGCATGTGTGGACATGGGAGTCATGTACATATGTGAACCAAGGATGGAGCTTGTGGTCAAGGTGTAATGCTTTGCTACCATGACATGATTGCTTGGCATAATCACCAATATTGGCCAATATGGCGAGTTTCAGAAAGGCCCTAGGAAAAAAGGCCTTCCATACTAACCTACCTTATGTGGGGAACACCTAATGTCAAGGTTATTACATGTAAAGTATTGTTCGAGGACTGGGTTGCTCATTTCAAGAATGCCTTACTCCTCAAGTGTTACCTGATGTAAAGCATTTGGCAAAAACATTTAATTTACATTATGAGTACTTACGGACAAGTATTCATAAAGTATGACATGAAAAAGAGAAGTGAGGCATTTTGAAAAATGATGCCCACATGAACTAAATTTTGCCGTTTGAAATGCACCACCTTCTACAAAAGGAAAAATCCATTGAATGAAGCGTAAGAACTATGTCAACATGGATAAAAACCAAGCACAGTTCCAAATAAATTTCAATCAACCACAATTATTATAACATTGTGCAACACATTTTTACTAGGATTATGAATTGTCCGCCCTTTACCAAAAATAAGGGCCCACTTGAAGCGACAATTACCACCATGTTGTTTAAGATATTTGATTTTGTTCATCACTAATGACAAACCATTTTGTTATTTCATTTTTCATAAGAAACGATGTGAGTCCCTTGAAGTATAAAAGGAAAGTAAGAAGATAAGAAACATCACAAACTATAACAAACAAAAAGAAAGAAAGAAAAAGTTGAGAAACAACATACCTATTGTCACCAAACGTAAGGTAGTAGATCAATTATTATACACCTTAAAATTTGCAAACATATCATGAACATTACACGAACAACATCATACAAAACTTTTTATCCAACAACCATAGTTGCAAGTACTAACACAAAGCTTCATTACACATATTTAAGTTTAATAGCTGGAAATTATCATTGGTACTTTTAATCTATGGATTCTTTGTGGATTAGATCCCTCCGGATCCTTTCATGAATTATCGTGGTCAATAATAGGCATCATCAACACAAACACCCATTTCCAAAACAGGGATATTTCATTTGGTCTTATTGATTTTTTCAACAAAATGACCTAAACACAAAATCCCACAAAACCCCAAAAATTGAAGTATTAACAAGTGGTTTAATTACCAAACGACATCAACATATGGCCCAAAAAGTCCACAAGACAATCTTCACTTGGAGCTTTTGTGTACACAAGTACTCAGCCCAATTCCCTTCAAATGCCTAATAACATATACATTTTTACAAAATAAACTTTCTCCCATGCACAATTACTTTTGGTAACTTAATGCACCATAAACCATTTCTATATCCCTTGTAATTTGTATCATTTCCACACATAATCCCTATTGTCTCCAACTATATTGCCCTTATTTATTGTCATTATACTTGACACAACAGAAAACAAAAAAAAAAGGAGACACTAAAAAAGCACACTAGAATTTAGAGCATTCTTCTCCATCACTTGTTCACACATAGTTACATAGTTACACTTCTAATCTTCCAATCCTCTTCCCAAAACCAAAAGAACTTGCCATAACACTAGGAAAAACCAATACTTATCTTCTAGTTACAAACATGCCTTCCTCCTTGGCCCCCAACATTCTTGACCTTTCAATCACTTCATTAGCCAACCTACTTGATTTACATCCAACAAACTTAAGTTGCCCATGTTATCCCCCACCAATCTAGAAATTTCCACTTAACTCACAACCATACGAAAGCCTTCATAACCTTGCAAGTATTTAGTTGCCAAAATTCACTTGCAAGCAAGCAAAACAAACAACACATAAAAACTCAAAAGATGTTCATCTCTTTTCCCCTTCAAACTATTCCATCAATCGTTACCTCTTTTGGCATTTTCCTTGTTTTCCATTAGTTGCAAAAAACCATCCTTGTTAGGTTTTCATCTATGAAGTATACCACATTCACACATCACCTATTTTCATGTTACACCATCTCCTCAAGCATTGAGAAATGGTAACATCTTGTGGGCTTCCCTTTGGAACTTCCTCATCCTTGCACTTGACCCCATGTTTTCCTTCCTTCGCCTTAATAAGATTCAACATGCCCAAGCACCTATATTTAAACTTTTACACCAATAATCCACAACACACTTTAAAAGGAAGGAAAAAGAATGTGGATGACTTGCAAGCAATAAAAAAAAAATTATTTTATGGAGAAACACATGAATTGTGCAAGATAGAAAACACACACACAAAACATAATACAAAACTTAGACAATCATTAGTTTAGGTGTAAACTTCACTTTTGTTGTGCATTTTTCATTTTGGTAGAATTCCATTGTGGTTGTTGGGAAGAATTGTGAATTTTGGCCAAATTGAGGGTTTCAATCCTTGATTGGCCCACTTTATGGATAACTTGAATGTGGGAAATTGATAAATTAAATGTTCTCTTAATAAGAAAAAATGGGAAAGGTAGGCAAACTAAAAGGAATATGTTTGAATATTGTTTGGCCAAGACAAGAACATGTAGGCGCACAATGTATTCACTTTGGAATACTTAGGAAAGGACTATGGGTCAAAATGGAAAATCAAAATATGCAAGTCACTAAATAAGCATCACCATCTATTGAGGTGTTTGATAGAAATAAAATTTTAAATTAGCCAAAACATAAACTTTTATTTGTGATAGTTTAGATGTAGTTATGTAACATGTAAGTGACAACAAATGTAAAAAAATATGATTTAATGTTTAAAAAGCGAATAGTAGAAGGCTTGGAAAACCAACATGTTGATGATAGGAAGGTATTAGTCACAAGAAATGTTTTTAACAATTATTCATGTATAGAACATTTCAACTTTGCAAATGCTAAGAAAACATTGTTACAAAAATGAATCAAACCCAATAATGCTCGTCCCAAGAAGGAAAGAATCTTTAACCTTGTTATACCCATGAATATATAGTTGGGTGTATATATATATATATAATGAAAATTGTTTGGCCCTTTTAATGACTTTGTTTGCAAATAAATATTTAAAACTTATCTTGTCTTTACATAATTAATTTATATATTTGGGATTTATCTTTACCTATGCGAGGATAATTGTTTTGAGGAATCACATATGCCAATATCGTTATGTAACATATATGCACTTCCATATTTTACAATGCATATGATTATTAAAGATTGGTTTGAATTATGGTGAATAATTATTGAATACATGTTCACTTTTATCATTTTATTTTCATTTATTACATTAATTAACTCAAATGTTGTTATAATATGTTATTGGAACACCTTTAGATTTTATCACCATTTCCCAGTATAAAAATGATTTAAAGTTGTGTTTAAGGTTATTGATTAATTTAACTTTACTTTTGCTAATATTTTTAACAAAATGTTTAAAATTTCATGTGTTCATGATTACAATGTCAAATATTATGTAACTAATTATCTTTCTTTACTTAGCAATGTACCATACTGGTGGAAATAATGTAAATGTCATTTAACCTTAATTTTGAAATGAAATTGATAGTTTTAAATTACATGATTTGAATACCAATTTTCACTACATGATTTCATTATCAATTTTTATTATAAGAACTAATAACTAACTTTTAGTACTAGATTTTAATTTCTAATTACATTTTTAAACTTGTGAATATATAAAATTATATTATTAGTTTTTTCTAATGTTTTTTTAATAACCATTTATTTTGATAGGAAGGCACAATCATTCACTTTGGATAACACTACTATTTACTTGGGAATTTATATTTGTGTTTGGGGTGCCCAAACAACCATTTTAATAGATCATTTTTCAATTTTTTGAATATACCGATTCTTTTTCAAGATGTTGTTCATTACTAGGTAAAAACACATTAGTACCAATCTTTGTCACCCTTTTGAGTTGTTGTGACAAGTCCTAACAAGCTAATGTGACGTCGCATGATTGATAAAAAAATATTGAGATAATGTTTAACAATGGTGCTTAAATAATGTTTTTACATTATTTTGTAATGTTGAAAAACATTGGGTTATGATTTAAAAACATGTTGAAGGTATTTCATATTCATTAAATTACATTCAAACTTATCCAAATGCTAAATTGGTCAAAACGCATTCAAAGGAGTTGTTGAACATGTCCTTTTCCTCCAACATAACTTTTTTATACAAAGGACTTTCTTTTATGTACCTTTTTGCAACTTGCTATGAAAAAAGTTAAAGTCACTCCGATAATCATTTAATTTTTTTTAATAAATAAAAATTTGTAAAACTTTGTAAAATCCTTGTAGATTCTATGTTTCATTTTGGAAAATGATGATATTTCCAAATCATATCAAAAAATATTAATCATTTTAATGTTCAATTTCATGTATTATAAACTATATATATATTTTTAATACATTAGCACATTATACCCCATATATATGTGTTAAAAAACTATTGAAATTTTGAAATTTTGAAACATGTTTTGAATTTTCAAAGTTTTAAAATTCCACATTTAAAAAATTATGAATTTTTTTATAGGTGTCTAATAGGTTACTATCATATACTATTATTTTCAATTAAACAAATTTTCACTTTCAAAAGTCTTTAATTAAACCAAGACCTAAAATTGGATCAAATGGATTTTAAAATTGAGTTTTTTGATATTCATATGTTATATAAGAATAAATTTTCATAACTGTCATGGTTTCAAATGGGAATAAAAAAACTCTAATTTTTTATGATAGTTTTTGACATTCGATGCTTTTTTTTTTGGCTCCTTTGAATGTGTTTTCACCCAAATTGATAAATTAGAAAAGGCATATCACAAATACAACACAGAATTTAAACATTAATTAAAAGTATTAAACTTGAAAACATGTGAAATAAACATTGGTTACAGTAATGTTGGCTCTTGTTATCACTATTTGACCCTATTGTTTGATTACTATGCTTTGAAATTCTTTGTTTTTTTTTAATAATCTTTAAAAATTTTCATTGTTTAAATTTTTGTAAAGTATAATTGATAATCTATTTTCTACCAATTCTTTAAAAAAGTAATAGTTTGTTTTGCTACTAATTTTTAAAAATTTGGTGATTTTTTGTCACTACCAATTTTTTATTCTGATTATATGTCACAATATTTGCAAGAATGTATTTCATTATTTATAGTTGTTCTTTTTTTGTTTAAAACTTAGTAGATTGTTGAATGGCTTTAACAATAGGGAATATATATATATTTCATGTCATCTACAAGTGTAATTCTAGGAGTTCCATTTTTGCATTTTTTATTCTCTAACAAATGACCTTTACACCAAAAAAGACAACATTTTGGCATTAACTTCATGGCCAATTCTCCATCACCCTCTTCTCACCATCCCTTAAAAAAAAAAACTTTAATCATTTGTTATTTTTTGTCTCTTTATTCCTTGTTGCAATTTCTTGCAATAAATTTTTGTTTAGATTACATTATTTTTTCCCTAATACTATTGCATTTGTTGACAAAAGATTTGCAATGAAAGAAATTTTGGAATGAACATCAAATCAATTTACTAAATGAAAACATAATTGTGTAAAGGACATCATACCAAAACATATGTAAAAATATAAACATATATGTGAAATTTTTTTGAAAGTTTTTACAAATTTTCCAAAAGACGTGTATGTGATTATTCATAAAACTCTAAAGGTCTTAAGGGTCACTTATGAGTTGTTTATGGCTTCTTAACATGGTCCTAGAAGCATGGGGGCATTTAGATTTCATTACTATCCTTTGCAGAGGTATTGCATAATTTGTGAACTTGTAAGAAGGTTTTAGTCCACCTTCTTACAAGGTAGTGTATTGGGAGGTTTCCAAACCTTTAGTTTTCATTTTTTTCAACTCCAAATCAAGGATGCACTTGTCAATTCTTATCTTGAATTTTTTTTTATCAATACATTTGAATGCTTTTGAATTCCTTACCTAGTCTTTTGTCCAAATTATGTCATTGATAAAAGGTTCTCATTTGATCCAGTCCCCCAAGAACCTTTTTGCATCATTATGTTCCCAATGGTTGTTCCTCATTAATTTGGTTGCTCAAAAACATTTTTGGTTCATTGTGTTCACAATGGCCATTCCCCATGATGATAAATGACCATTGAGAATGTAGTGAACCAAAAGAACTCATATAATTGATACATGTTTTTCTTTACATTTTGTTGCCTTGGTGGATTATGGGGGGTAGTAGGCCAATATGTGTCAAACCCATTAGTAGTTTCTTGTGAGGGAATGGGTGGCCATTAGTTTGCCCAAACTTTTTGATACAAAATTTCAAAATTTCCATTCAATTGGTCTCATTATTTTTGCAAGATCCTAATTGAGGCTACCCAAAGACAAATTCATTATATTTGGGCATGGGCTACAAGGAATTATCACATATGCAACTCACCAAGTTAAAATCCTTTGTAAATAAGGAGCAAAAGGACGTTTATTAGACTATAACCCATTCATTCCCTTTCACCAAATGAATCAATATGGCCTTTTAGCAATCATCAAATTATGGACCTTGATTTTGACCCCCTAGATCGAAAGTGGAGGAAGATTGGTAACTTTTAATCAACAACTTTTTTTATTACATTACCAAACATGGTTATTAAATTAGATTATTGGGAAAGGGACTCAAAAAGCCTTTATACACCTTCTTAATTAGCAAAGGTTACCCTTTTTGCCAAAAAATGAAGTTGTTTGTTCAAATTTGGTTCCCTTGGATATTTTGAAAGGTTTCAACCACGATATGGCTAGTGCTTGCTAGTGGGCTAGTGCTTGCTAGTGGTGCATGGAGGACAAAAATAAAACATTTTGAAAGTTGCAAGCTTTGTTAATCATGAGAATTTGAAACACCCCAAGATGTTTTATAAGATGCGATTAGGTTACAATTGCATGGTTGAAATTCAACAACCTTAAAACATTAGAAAGATTCCCACCAAAATTTCTTAGTATTGAATAAATAATTTGAGGAAAAAACCCTGTGTCAAAATTTTGATTATCATAATACTCCATTCAAAGATAATATATTTAACATGGAGATAGGAACACACACAAAAATCTAATAAATGATTGAAGCTAAAACTATAACATGATGTAATTAAATTATTATTTATGTAATTATTTAATGGTTAAGTTTGGTGATTTACTTGTTGGTAAGGTTTCATAGTTTAATTATGATTTGGTCATAATGTTTCATAGTGTTTAATTATGTTAATTCATGTGAAAAGTCATGTGAAAAGTCTTTGGCACATTAATGTGCATTGACTCACACAATAAATTTCTTTTTGGTTAATATATAAGTGGGTGTTTGTGACCTTGAGAAACACCTTCACTTGATAAAAATAAGTTGTTGTATGAAAGTAAAATTTCATGGAATAAAATTATGAAAGGAATTGAGATTTTAATTTTGAGGGGTTTCAGTATAGTTTATGTGAAGTTCATGGTAGGAGAATGATGTGAGATACTAGTTATACATAGACAATAGAAAAGCAAGAAAATATTTATGCAAGCCAGAACATAGATTTCCATAGCTATGTAATAAAAATACATAGTTTCGATTCTAAACCCATTTGTGATTTACAGAACCATCACAAGGGAAACAAAAAGGGAAGGCCAAAGAAAGGCCAAAAGACACACAACTTATGGGAACCAAAAAAAGGAAAAGGTAGTCCCTCTCATGGTAGATAAATTTTTAAACTCCTTGGGATTTCTTTGTGTTAATTTACTTTGGCACATTTGTTGCCAATGTTGTGAACATGACTACATTAATAAATATGCCACGTTGGCAAGGATTTGCTTGGAGCTTGGAAATAAACATTCACATTGACATGGAAGCTTGGAAAGAAAGATACAAGTAGTTTAAAAGATTTAAAAAACTAAAATCATTTGAAAAGACTATTGTGATTATTTAAACCAAGGGAGACACATTTGCCTTTCAATATGGGATTTTGAAATGGATATTCACCTTTTCATCTTTTCTACTTCAATCTATGGCTACACACTCAATACAACCTTTGCAAATCTAGCAATGTTTTCCTTCCCTAAAAATTGATGAAACATAACAAGTTTAAAAACATTATTAAAATCAATTGTGAATCAATGAGACTTTTCAAGGTTTATCTAACTCAAACAATTTACACCACAATGACCAGTTAGTATATGACAAGGAATCATTATTCATTTGTGTGCCAATGTTAGTTCTCACTATTATGTAATCATGTGTGCCAATGTACCAATTTTCATAGCTACACATCCATGTGTAAGCTTCCTATTTCAAAGATCCAAGTGTAAACTCTTTGGGTTGCTAATTCCTAAACATTCAAGGTGCGAACCCTTTAAGCCCCCAACTCATGAACATTTAAATGTCATATTGCCCTCTCAATTTTGACTACCATTCAATATGGATTTAAAACTTCCCCCTTTCCCAAAATCCCAATCTTTATTCACAATTTTCAACAACTTGCCTCCAACTTGCTTCATTTTCCAAAGGTTTTTCTTGGATTCTTCACACACTACTCAAAACATGTTTTAGGAACACACTCCAAGAGCTTGCTTTCAAAATACCCCCACCATAACCTAAATATGCTCTTAAGCCCTTATGATTGATTGGTAACTTTTTTTTTGGTCAAACACAAGTTGAACCTGTGTGCAAATTGTTATTCAAGCAATATATGATTTGTAAACATGTTGATTGACTGTAACCTATCCATGGAGACGTTTTGGTTAGCTCAATTCTTTGTGCCAAAGGCATGGAAGAAATTATTCTTTAACACAATGGGGTTTGTGAACTTCCACACCCCCTTCCCATTAAGGACCCTTTTTTAAAAGGATTTTACATTTGGTTTTCTACCACCACCTATGAAGGCACTTGCCCTGCTAGTCTTATTGGTGTTTATTAATTTGCTTTTAGTTAACCTTGCCTTGTAATCTTTTTACTAGCCTTGCTTTTCTCTAGTAGTTTTCTTGGTTTTACTCTTCATTAAGTAAATTCCCAATCCTATTTTTTGAAGTTTTGTCTTTTCAACTTTTGGTAGGTTTGTATTTTTTTTATTCTTTAACCTTAGTGGGGATTTCATTTATTTTTTAATCTCAATGGGGATTTTTTACTAAGCCAAAAGAGGAACATTACTTAGAGTCAAAAGGTCATGGGATCAAATTTAAACAATCATCACAAACTTATTAGTTTCATAGACTCATTTGAAATTTGCATAAAATTTGTTATTTCATGTTTTGTGCACTCAGATGCCATGTGTTTAAAACACACATGATGTATGTATAAGTAAGATGAAACATTTTCAAATGGTTAAAAACATTTTATCTTATTAAAATATGCATCATACATGTTTTAGTTGCACAACATCTATGTTGAAAAAAAACACGAACTCATGAAAGAATGATTTTTATACGATTTTCATTATCAAATTCACGAGATCAAAAGTTTGTGACGTTTGTATGTTTCGACATGTAGCATTTTTGACCATGGTGTGAGACCTTGGAAATGGATATTGCAAGTGCAACAACACCAACATATTTAACCTTAAGAAGAGATAACTCCTCTAGTTTACTAATCCTTAGTTTAAGCGGTTGGTCGTTGGTTTGGAAGACTTTAAGGATCGCTAGAAAAAAGAGGATGAGGTTTGGAGGACTTTAAAGATATCTAGAACAAAGAGGATGAGGTTTGAAACTCAAGCACACAATGAGGAGGACTTTTAAGGATAATTCTATTAATGGCAAAAATTTTTAGCCAAAAATATTTTAAGGCATAGGAGGAACAAAGTAATAATCTCTTATGTGTTATCTTGTGTCCAAGTAACTTCAAAATGTGCGGGGACTCAGACAGACTTGGCTACCACCATGGCGTCCTAGGCCCCTTATTTTGGGAATGCCCCCCAATTGGGGACTTTACCCCTACACTAAATTATTAAATATAATTCACAATCAAACCAAAAGAAGAGGAGCTGCAAGTGGTGACCTCGGCAGTGACTAGGTCTAGTTGTGGCTAATTAGTTTTTTTAATTTCGAAAAATGGCGAAAAGAATCCATAAAAATCACAAAATTTTCGTGTCATTTTTCATTTTCTGAAAAAAAAAACTCGCCAACTTGGGAAATTTCGCCGAAAAATTAAAAATTAAAAATAAATCCTGCCTAGTACCTATGTCCGAGGGTTCGGGTCACCCGGCCCTCACTCATCACTCCTCATGCCTGGTGTCACAAAAAGAACAACCCCAAGGCCCAAGAAACAGCCCACGAACGTTCCTGCCCGCCCGCCAAAACCTCGGGTCTTTTCTCTCTCTCTCCGGTGGCTCGTCGCTCGACGAGGCTGCTGTGTGCGTTTTCCGAGCATTTGCTTCGCTTGCATGCCGCGTGTGATGCAGCAGCGTTAGTCATCGCAGCCTCGAGCCTGCCTGCACGGCGACAGAAGAAGATGAGAATCTAATTCACGCGGGGTGGTTTGCTTCCATTTGGACTTCTGGATCACGTTACTTACGGTTAGTTCACCAACCATTTCTATTTTTTAATTTTTTTGGGGGTCTTTGTTCAATCTCCTTTTCCATTTGCTAGTCGCCGGAAATGCGCCGTGTGTTCTGAATACTTTTTTGCTTTCTGGCCACTGTTCGGTTGTGTCGTGTTTCGCGTGGACAGTCGTAGCGTGCTGCGCTTCCTCTCTCTCTCTCTCTCTCTCTCTCTCTCTTTTTCGCTTTTTTTCTTTCTTGAGTTTGAAATCCTGGTTTTTTCGTTTCTCGTGGTTCTCTGTTAAGCTCAATCTCTCCTGGTTTCCTGGTTTATCGTTCGACATCTGGAGGTTTCATCTGATAGTAGTCTGCGGTGGAATTAATGCTCGTTACTTACCGAAGAGTTTCTTGTGCTGTGTTTTGGGGTTTTTGTTTTCTTCTTTTCATTTTGTTGTTTGCTGAGCCTTAGATGAGACCTCTTCTCGGACAGGATATGATGATGATGCTGATGTTACAGGAGCGAATGTTTTCGTTGCGATATGTATTTTGTGGCCGTCTTGAGTAGGAGTAGAAGATCATAGCATTCCTTTTGCTTTGGAGACATGGCCAATAGGGAACGTTGATTAGTGTATTGTTGTTGGAATGAGGTCGGACACGCGCTCTTTGCGAGTACAGGATCTAGGGGAGAGTATTGTTCCTCCTCCTCCTCCTCCACTTGTGACGAATTCGGAGACCTCACTGGTCCCAGGTGGTGCCGCTGTCCCGCAACCTATGGATGGCTTGCAGAGCAATGCACCTCCGCCGTTTCTTACAAAGACCTATGACATGGTTGATGACGCTGCCACTGATATGATAGTGTCCTGGAGCGAGGGAAACAACAGCTTTGTTGTCTGGAATCCTCCCGAATTCTCACAAGATTTGTTGCCTAAGTACTTCAAGCACAATAATTTCTCTAGCTTTGTGCGCCAACTGAACACATATGTGAGTAGCTCTTCCACTACTACTGCCTCTCTTCCTCCTCTGGCCTTTTCAACGTCTAAGCAGAGTTCAACTCACTCTATTGGTGAAATCTTCTTCTTGTATGGTCACCCTCTTCAGGTGGAAAGAGGAACTCTGTTTCTGTAGTTCCTTTTTCTGACATGCTGGTGTCTGTTTTCTTGAAGAGAGCAGCACTCTTTCAAGCATCAGACCAACTGGTTTTGCACCTTACTGTCCTACACAGAGCTCAGATTGAGTGAATTGCATGGTATACATGTTTTTCTGGATGGATATGGTGCTGCTCAGGTTTTGAGCATCATGATAGGTCAAGTTTTGCTCAAGTCCTAGTTATGAGTTTCTTCCAAGAATGACCGAGGCATCCTGTTGCTTTCGGAAATGCAACAGACTATTGTGACACAGATATTTTGTATAACAGTTTGCCTGAAATATAGGGCGGATTATCATCTACGCCCACTACCATCAGGAGCTGATGAAGTCAGTGGGAAGTCATGGCAGCTTGTCACTTCTCTTCATGGTGAAGGTGATGGTCTGATATTTTGTGGGTAGCACTCATAAGGTTATGACCACATTCATTCTTGTTTCTATTAGTTTTGGTTTTGCTGGAACTTACAGGATGGTAACTTTCAATGAGTTGTCGTGGAGTTGTTCACTTCTCTGCAATCTCATAGATAAGTTCTTCCCTGAATCCCACTATGAGCAGATTTTGAAGACATGCAAACATGGGCTGTTGTTGTGTAGGGATTTCACAAAGTGGACCCTGATCGCTGGGAATTTGCAAACGAGGGATTTTTACGAGGTCGGAGGGAGCTTCTGCGAGGAATCCATCGCAGAAAGCCTGCTGCACATTCCCAGCAACAGCAACAGGCTACAGATGGTTCTCTTGGACCCAGCATGGATGAGGAGAAGCTTGAACTTGAAAGGCAGGTTGAGATGTTGAAGAGAGACAAAAGTGTGCTCATGCTTGAGTTAATGCGACTGAGGCAGCTGCAACAGAACACAGAACATGAGCTTCAGGTTCTTAAATTCTCATTGTGTCTTCCTTTGACCAGTTGTCTCTTCATTGTGTCACATGTTTGGGCATGGTGCATCTTGGATGAGAACCTTTTGGAACTCTGCTTGCTTCCTTTATTCTCTCTCATGCTTTCAAATCTCCCCTGCTCCATCCAAACTGGGTGTACTGCCACAAGGCCTATCAGCACAGTCATATTGGTATTCTCTTTGTGTGCAATTGCCATGGTACTATGTCCAATGTAAATCCTTATCTAAAGAATCACAGACCTTACCCCTGCATCACCACTTCAATGAGTATTGGGGCTGCACCTAAGCCTGGCTTTGCTGGGGTGTCTGGGGTCAATTATGTATAACAAGGTGATGTGTGATGGATAAGATTCTTTGCCCATGTGAACCTGTGTGTCAAGGTATCTCAGAAATGATCTGCCATCAAGGTAGTGTGTCACCATTTTGTTGTTTACTCTTACCTGTGGATCTTTCTCAAACTCGTCTTGCTTTTTCAAACTTGGCAGCTCTATGGCCATGCTGCTACATCTTATTCTCTCTTGGTTTACTCTTTGCTCTGCTAAATCTGGGCTCAGTCTGTGCTGATGAGGCCATATCAATCAGTTTTGTAAGGGCAGTCTTTCTCTTCACATAGTGGTTGGGAATGAGCTAGTCTGAAGTTTTTGGTTTTGAAGCATGTCCAGGTGATGGCAGAGCGCCTGCAAGCAACACAGCAGAGGCAGCAGCAAATCTTGGCATTCCTGGCTAAAGCAGTGCAGACTCCAGGATTTCTAGCACACCTGGTGGCACAGAATGAGAACAACCGACGGACGGCAGCAACTGCCTCTAAAAGACGCCGGCTTTCAAAAGAGGAAGATGAGGGAGAGGTTGAAGACTGTTTTGACTATACCACACCTGCTGATGGTCAGATTGTCACAATTCAAAACAATGGGGAGGTGGTGAGTCAGATAATGCAGCTCTTGAATCCTCCAGATGGTTCATCTCCCACAATTGACAACAGCCACCTTGATTCACTCTTGCGTGACTATACTTCTACATTGGCTGCCTCTGAGGGAAACACATTGAATCGACAATCAGGTGTTACTGTAACAGATCTCTCAACTGGCCTTACTGAACATCTGCAGAGTGATCCAGTAGTGACAGACACAAGGAACAATGAAGGCATTGTGCAGCTTCCACCATCACCAAAAAGTGATAATGCGAGAGTAGCAGGTATAAGATCTTACACTTACTTTCCTACCATCAATGGGACCTTGAATAGTGTGATTTCTTGGGCATCTGCATGTCATTTCATATTAGTTACCAGCATTTCACTAGATCCTGTGCAAAACTGGTTCTTGGATCACATCACATCCCTGATTTTAGAGGTTTGATTCCTATGCACTATATGTTTGTTCCTTGATCCTAGTGGGATTGCACACACTAGGAGATTCCCACACACGAGAGATTCAGAGGTGTGAAGTTTGTACTATGGGCTGACATTCTAAATAAACTGACCAAATCTGATCTCAATGTTGCTTCAGAAGAAGCATTAAGTCAATAATCTATTGAATGACTGGGATTCATGGCCACTTTAGTGGTGTTGTGGCCACTTCACTACAAGATCATTCTAGATGGAACCCATGCTAGATGTGGTTGCTGGGTCAGTCCATCATGCTGCATTGTGCATGTTTGAGTGGGAGGCAGTACTGTGAGGTGAAGATACACCCAGTTAGTCAGACTTTGTCAGCAGACACAGTTCCATTCTTCTGATTTTGCATGTTGGGCTGGCTTTGGTCTTCTCAAAACAATATGTGCTGTTTCTGCAGGTGGTGAAAATGTGGAGCAATGGAGCGGCTCATGTCAATCTGGGACCAGGGACTCAAGAGATGGTAATATGGAATGCCTGGACTTGAATGTCAGGGGGCATGGTGGGTCCACAGAGGTGGAGGAGGTGAGCTCTAGTATCAACTGTACAACCAAAGTTCGTGGTGCAAATGATGTTTTCTGGGAGCAGTACTTGACAGAAGAACCTGAGACTCCTACAGACCGGGATTCAGATGCAAACCACCAGCAGGAAACTGAAAAAAGGGCATGGGAGGACTACTCAGGAGCTCCAGTAGGAAGTTCTAGAGATGATAGCAGAAGTCCTCAAGCCCAAAAGTTGTGGGATTGCAAGCCTAGTGTTGACCTTTTATCACATAAGATGGGGCAGCTTGCACCTGGGTAGGGTGCAAAGCTTTGAATTCTTGGATGCTGTACTGGAATGGATTATGTTTCTGGCTTTAGTCAAGTTTTGCTTCTCAGTAGTGAAATCCTCATTCATTTCTCTAAGAACACAATGTATGTTACATGGAGAGTCTGACTTGGGGGGTAAGGTCTTGCTCCCTATCATGCTTCCATTGATGGACCATATCAAGAGGAAAATGATAAGTATCTGGCATTCTACTCTTTTTCAGCTCCTGACTAAGGTGTGAAGACATATACTGGCTGGTGAAGTGCTTTGCATCGATATTTTGCAGACATGGGGAGAGTCACAGGAGTTGTATTAAGGGTAAGGAACCTTCAATCAAAATACACCTAAACAGATTCCTAGTAGTTGGTAGTGTATATTCTTGTAAATTCTTCCAATTGTATATGTATCTCTTCTTTCTTTTCAGATGGCTTGAATGCTTATTGGATTGACTTCTTGAATCTGTCTCTATGGGAAGTCAAGGAAAAGAGCAGTTTGATGAACCCAATGGTATGGTGATCCTCATCATAATGCGCGAGTGAGCTCCATTGTGAGATGCTATACCCACCCAGCTGTCATCTCTCTTTGCTGCCACTTTGGGTTTCAGGGCAAGTTATTGGGCTACTCTAGGCAATTGCTTTTCTATGAAGGTGGGAGGGAGCAATGAACTGTAATACTGCTTGCTTTTTGGTACTTGGCATGCTTTGATAGGCTTATTGTAATGTGGAGGTGGGGGGGAGCATCAACTACTCGTTGGTTCATGTGTTTGGTTTAGTTTTAGGGTTGTGCAGGAATTTTGGTGGTTGTTGTGTAGTTGCTTTTGTGAATCTCAGTACCAGTACAGCTGTGCACCTGCTTTGTTTGTTCTTACTATTAGTTAGGATTGAGATTTTTGTTGCTCCTTTGGTTGGCTTTTGTACAATTGCTTTAGTGGTTCTTAGTACTCAGTAGGCTGTAGTGTTTGGCAACTACTTTGGTGGTTCTTTTGTAGCTACTTTGGTGATTTGACACTAGTTAGGGCTTTAGGGTTTTGCAATTGCCTTGGTGGGTTCTACTCTTTTAATTCTTCGTGGTTGATCAGATTCGGTGGTTCTTCTTTTCAGTTTGGTTTTCATGGTTGTGCTTTTGTTGCTGGTTATTGTTATTGGTTAGGATTCAAGGTTTTGTAGTTGCTGCTTTGATGGTTTTGGTGCAATAACTTTTTGTGATTCTTTTGCAACTGCTTTGGTGGTTCTTGCTACTGCACCTGCTGGGCCTGTTAGGCCAAAATGAATTAATTCAAGACAATTTGGCCTAATAATTATCTGGGCAGTTGGTCTAAAGTATCAAAAATTATGAAGGCAATTGGCCTAACTTTCAGAAAAATACCCAAAGTTTCAGAAATAATAATGTAACATACTCAGACTTCCTGCAAGAATTGAGAAATAGCCAACTTCCCTACTTCAAGAAATTGGGAAGATTGGGAAATTGCAATCCAAAGGCCTAATTTTGGAAAAATGTGAATTATTACCTTTCTGCCTAATATTCTGAAAAATAAAAGAGCTTGGCCTAACTGCGATTGCCAAAATTTAATAATTATTGGGCCACCAAGTGCCTATTTGGCCCAGTAGGTAGTAGGGTTTTATAGCTATATAGGGTCCTATAAATTGGGTGACCATTAGTCCTTTGAAGCTACCTCCAGACCATTCAGGAGTATTTCTTCTTCAGCCCATTTGCAAGCACTCCTAGTTTTGAGGGTGAATTCATGACTGACCTTCTCTCAATGTGAATTGCTCAAGAGTTGATCTCCACCAACATTCCTCTCTCCCTTTCCTCACAACAACGCTCATTTCATTATCTAAGGCTCTTGGATAATGCAATAATGGAATGCAATACTAGCATTGATTTTGTTTACAAGAAATGAACTTTGTTTTCATTGTTAAAGCATTGAAAGTTAAATAATTTTATTTATTAGGGAGGGTTCAAAGATGGAGCACGTTGTTCAAATAATCGATTATTTAAAGTTTGATTATGTTATCAAATACGTGATCATTGAAGGTGAAGTTTGCAACACCTCAAATTGGTTTTGTTGCTTATCTCATGATTATTTCTCCAATTATTACTTCCATGGTGAATCCATGGAAAAAGTTATGAAAAATATTAAACAGGCCTAAATATCACTTATTTCACATGTACACACAATATTATCTATTCTTGCGAGAACCATGCATTATTGAAGTGAAAATTTCACAAGGTGATCACTTTGAACATTGATAGCCAACTCCATTGTGATTTTATTTGCTTCATTTGTTCTTTTGAGTTTTTATCACATGTTGTAGCATCGCCATAAACTTTGAACATCAAATTCTATCATAAATTGTTGTCTTTCATCATTTCATGTTTCTATCTTTCTTGTGAGCTTTTGCAATTCCAACTTGAGAGGAGTTTTAAGATTTTCTCACCATATCCACAAAAAGGTTAGGTTTTGTTTCATAGTTGTCACATATTTTTGTTGTTTTATCACAATGCGAAGAAGAAGTGAGCAAGAGAATAGTCATTCAAGAGTTGGACTCCTTCAAAGCACTATGCTTTCCTTCACAACAATTGACGTTCAAAAGTTGTGCTTTGAACATTTAAGTGATGAAAAATAAATGCCATAAATTTAACCTTGCTTCCATTTATTACTAAAATCCCCTATTCTCAAAGGTGAAAAAAGTGTTCATAAAAATGAGATTTGAATCATCAATTATGAAAATTTGAATAATCAATGATTCAATAATCAATTCACTCATATGTAGGCAAGTGAACATTAAAAAAATTGATTACTTTAGTGCCTAGGTTAGTTAGGCGTCAATTAATTATTTTTGAAAAATTTGAAAAATATCTACTTGCCATGCCAAAAAATCTGAAAGAAACTCTAAGCACATTAGCTTCATTAATTTGTATAGTGCCTAATTGTAAAATATTATTATTTTTATTGCTGAAAGTAAACCACAAAAAATTAATAATTATTAGGCATAAACCAGCCTAGTGACCAAGATATAGAAATAATCGATTATTGCAAGTAGATACTCGGAAGATAATTGAGCATTGAGCCCGCCTATTGTGGAATTCCAATTAAGGTATAATAAGATATAACCATCTTATAATGGTTTTCTTGGTGGATTCTTGATTTCTTGTGAAGAGAAGTGATTGTGAATAGGGAAAGAAATTCAAAAATTTGTGAGATGTATGTTGTTGGAGTGCTTCTTCATGAATTTGCATAAACTAATTGTGGCTTTAGGTTTCTTGGTGGATTCTTGATTTCTTGTGAAGAGAAGTGATTGTGAATAGGGAAAGAAATTCAAAAATTTGTGAGATGTATGTTGTTGGAGTGCTTCTTCATGAATTTGCATAAACTAATTGTGGCTTTAGGTATTGTGATCATTTAAAAGTAAACCCATTAAATAAATTACTTTAGGGACCCTAGGGTACTTTTTAAAAAATTAAATTATTATTTTTTAATTTCATAAAATTGGAGAAAATTTCCAAAAATATAGTAAAAGTAGACGATTTTTTTCTAAGGAAAAAAAAAAAAAAAAAACCCTCACAAATTTCCACAGTTTTTGGTCTAAAAGGGCAAAAAAGAACTCTGATACCTGCCCTTGGGTTTTACCCTACACAAACAAACAAAGGTGGAAAATTGGAAACCGGCTTAAACCTGGGTTAAGGTCTATTGTTGGGACCACAGTGAACCAGCACCCACCAACGCACCATCCACTGGATGCCTGTTATTACTCAGTTATGGATGAACCTCAACAGAGTTAGTATTATGGTTTCACCTTGGTAACCAATTATGTAATAAATAGGTCTCAAATATAGATAGGTAGATAGGTAGGAAAATAGATAACTACTAAGTAAGTGTATGGTTTATTTATACATATTAGGGCTCTTTTTACTACCTACCTACCTACCTACTAACAACCTGCTAGTGAGTTGTTAGTAGGTAAGTAATAAAAAAAAGCAACTGAGCTAACCACCATGGTTAGCTAGGGAACTGGAACCCAACAGAGAAATGTCTCCTGACCACTTACCATCCATCCATCCATCCTTGTTATTTTTTCACCGTCCAATTCCCTTCAGTGGCTCATATACAGCGGCGTTAACTTATCCATACAGAAAAATTTACCGCCGCACTCCCCCCAAATTCACGTACCAAAGTTACTGGCCGTAACTTTCTTCCTAGCTTACATTTCAGTGCAATGGCAACCGTTCGCCCGTCACATCCGACGGCTCAAACCGCATATCCAAACCCTAACCGAAGCTCTTTCTCTCTCCACAAACTGCGCGCGCGTGTTTCGAAGAAGAGAGTGGTTGCGAGGCCAAAGGTTTTTGGGGGAGCAAAGACGTTGGGCGTGTGTGTTTTTTCCCCTTCCTGTAGTTATGGCTGCGTCGAGAATGACCATGGCGGTGTCAAGTGCCACTATTGGCTCTTTTTCGAGTCGTTCGGAGGGTGTTCTGGTGAACAATGCTTCATCGCGGGGGGCATTACTGGGAGCTCCCCTCACTAGAAGTAGTAGTATCATCAAAGTTGTACCTCTGAGAAAGTCTGCAAAGAATAGTAATTTTCCTGCCGTAGTCCGCGCTGGGGTATTGGACGATAGTTTCTTCAATCTCAACCTGGAGTATATGACCAAGAACATGCCTACGACGACTCCTCTTCCACCTTTCGATACCATGCCGCCGAGCTCGACGCCTAGCTACGAACGCAGCAGCCGTCCGTCGTCTTATGACGATAACTCACCACCACGTTCCAGGCCTTATGAATCCGGCGGTCCGCCTCCTGCTGCTGTCGAGGAAGGCCCCAAACTGTATGTAGGCAACTTGCCATGGACTTGTGACAGCCAACAGTTGGCGGAGATTTTCCAAGACGTCGGCAACGTTGAACTTGTGGAGGTAAATTTGCTGCTCTACTTGTTTTGTAATTCCGGATAGAAATGCCCATTCTCCACTCCTGTATGCCATGGTAGGTATTCTCATGACAAGCCAGTTTTTGGTCCCGGTGTAGCAGCTGATGCATGTTCCGTTTTCCAGGTCATCTATGATAGAGAAACTTCAAGAAGCCGCGGGTTTGGATTTGTGACCATGGCATCACAGGATGAGGCCATAGTGGCAAAAGAAAAGTTGGATGGATATGTAAGTTTATTTTCTCTTGCTTATTCCTGTTAACCTTCAGCTCAGATAAGGTAGTTTTGTCTTCCTCAGAAGGAACATTGAACTCATGTGCTAGGACTGATTTGGAAATTTAGAAGGCTAATTGCTGGTCACCTTAGGTTTTCCCTATTCTGTTTGCATCCTTCATTTTACAACCTGTAATCAGAGAGTGATTCTGTAATCAGAGAGTGATTGAAAACTTGGATCATGAAAAAATAGGAGCATATCCAATGAGACATATAGATCACCACTGTTTCATTTTGTGATTTCCAAATGTGGAGTTGGATGCTTCCCATGTAGTTTTTCTGATGCAAGAAGTGATAAATGATGATTTGAATGTATAGGTTTTATTTCATATATTATATTTTTTGTGGGTTGGGAATTGCCATTTCTGGGGCTTATATGTTAGATGATAGACACGAGGGAAATTTTTCCCTTTGCAGCTGCATCTGACACCAACTTACCCATTCAATGTCACTTGACATTGGGCATTCTGTCATCTTTCTTGTCTGGACTAAGCTAAGCTTAATATGGTTGGGTTGTGTTCACAGTCACTGGGAGGACGAGCTCTGACAGTCAGCTTCCCACAGGCCAACCGAGGTGGTGCTAGAGTGCCCAGTGAAAGGCCTTTCCGGGATAGGCCTTTTGGCGGTGGTGGTTATGACAGTGAAAACAAGCTTTTTATTGGCAACCTGTCTTGGGGGGTGGATGATGAAAGTCTTCGGGCTAAGTTCAGTGATTATGGAAAAGTTTTAGATGCCAAGGTGATCTATGATAGAGAAAGTGGGAGGTCTCGAGGGTTTGGTTTTGTAACCTATTCCAATGCTGATGAGGTGAATGACGCTATCCAGAATTTGGATGGAGCGGTAAGGCAACTTCCTTCTGTTTACTTTGTTGCTCTTTTCATGTTCATCTTGCAGAATTGTCCTTTATGCTAGACACACAATGGTGTTGGTTCATTATCAAGTTCAGCTGTGGTTGGTTGCATTTTTTAACACTGAACACTTATCTGCAACAGGATTATGATGGGAGACAGATAAGAGTGAACTTGGCAGGAGACAAGCCTGCATCCAGGACACGGGAATTCTGAGTATTTTCCTCTGGACAAGTAAGTAGCTTTTATGCTGCTTGCTACTAGTTTTTTGATTTTGGTATCTGTCCTGATGATGTAAGTCCTGCTCTGTCATTGCTCTGTTTTCCTTGCGGACTGTCATTGTGGGGATTGGTTTGCCTTCTCTCCTAAGTCACTAGAAATTGGCATTGTTTCTCTCAGTCTGCTGTTAGAAGGGCTAATAACAAAAACTCTTGCAGTCATGTTGCTAGAGCATATCTGTCAAATGATGTGTCAGAGAAGTGGCACCATTCTTGGAGAGATTACTGGGTTAAAGGTCTAGGCTGTTCTGCTATCGAACCAATAAAGTGAACGCAAGATTAATGTCAATGGTGGATGGATATGATTGATGTTTCTGGTGTGAAGGTCAAATGTCTTCATACAGCAGTACACTGTTGTTACTCACATCACAACCTTGACACAGCTGTTATTAGGGGCTCCTGCAGATGTTCACTTTGGTGTCACATTATGCTGTAGACAATTATGTTGCAGGCCTTGCAGGCATGAAGGTGAACATTCTGAGGCATGCTCAATTCTGCTTTCATTGAGCAGGTTATTCTCACCTGACAAAATGTCTGATCTTGCAAAGTTATCATGTCAGAAAGCAAGTGGCTGTGTTCATTGAGGCAATTGGTTTTGAACCAAGTTACATCCATAAATTGTCTTTTGTTTTTCGAAGGACATAATTGGTAGTGAGGAGCTTTTCAAAGCCCGCTTTGTAGTCAATGGTCACATGTGCTCTCCTCTTTTTATTTGTTTCTCCTCTTTTGTGTTTCCCTTTTTCTTAATTCCCTTGGTGATTTTTTAAAGTCTTTTGGTGCAGTGACTAGCCAGCATCATGGCTGAGCCTTCCTGTTACTGGTAGTCTTCTGTCAGGACTCAATCTGCTTGTTGATGTGCAACAATGACAAATGGGGAGCTGATGAAGGTCACTGGGCATGCAGCAGTCACAACTGCACACATTACTATTGAAGGTGCATACCATGGGGGACTATTTTTGGAACTGTCCCTCCTTTCTTTGGTGCGTTTTTAATGTCCCAGGTCTCCTCTTTATCCAATCGCCTGTACCGGGCATGGTTCATGATGTAATGGTTTTCATAATTTGCACAATCCACATCTTGCACAAACTTGTGCAACAGGTTCAAATCCTTCAATAGTAAGTTCAAACCAGCAACAGTTAAAAATGTGGGATGTTTCCATAAACTCTCAGTTCACAAAAACATGGCCAGAGTGAGCCAGCACTCACCAGGCCACCATGCCGGTGGATGATGTGTGGACAAAGTATTTTTTCATTATATCCCTACACCATAAGTAACCAAAGTGGTTACCTATTTGATAGCCATCCAGATGCATCATACAACCTTGTTGTCAGGAAGCATCCTTACCTACTTACCTAACTACCTAACTTATGGTACTTACCCACTTCTAGTACTGTGATGGGGTGTTTGTAAGGGTTGACAATTGAGAGATCATCAGCCCCATTGCTGTCATGTGACTTATAATTGGTGATTCTTGTGCATTTTGAAGCACCGTGGAGATTCATTGTTTGAAGAGGTTGGTCATGACTGAAAGGACCAACCTTGTTGGCACAAATGTGCAAAAAAAAAAAAGATTAGTGTGCAAATAATTGATAATGAAAATTCTGTGCTTTTGCTTGTGACAATTTGCAAGTTGCAAACCTTTATGTGGAGGTTGAATGCGCAAGAAAATATTTTGTGTTGATCAAACAATAGTAATTTGTGCAAGGTTGCATACCATGTATTTGGACAAGATGTTGGCATGAGGTTTGAAAGGTGGATGAATGAAGTTTGTGCAAGTGTTCATGATGTTTGCGAAGCATGTGGAAATTGATTTCACAAGTGATGGAAGCAAAATCATGATGTACATTATGTGTCTTGGTATGCTCATTGTGATGGGTGAAAAGTAGAAGGTGAATGCGAATTGGGTAGACAGGGTCATTGTAGACACAATGAGGGAGGTTGACTATTGAAGGATGGCGGAGATTTAACTTAATCTTGAAGGCTATTGAAAAGATTGCCAATGGCAAGTAAAATAGGGGGATGACAATTTGTGCCATCTTCCATGCATATAAAGGTGTGAGCTTAATGGGTGTTGGATGCTCATTAGAAAGGACATTGTGTGATGGTGTAGTCATTGTGAGGTTATGTCTTGAAATTGAGTTAACCTTTTACCTTCAAATGAGTTGAATTAGCAAAGACATGGGTGAGCTTGAGGTGGCAAAAAGGACATTAACTATTTCCAATCCTTTGTAAGGAAAGGTATTGTTAATATGAGCCATGGCCATTAATAGGAGATGGTGTGTTCAAAAAAAAAAGTGGAAACAATGGATGAGGTGATGATTGCCCAACTCCTTACATGCATTGTCAAGGCAATGACCAATGCCAACAAGATAGGTGGGAAGAGCGTTGTTAATTAGCTATGGCCTTTTATGGATTGTCAAAGAATCCTAGGTATTTAAAAGGTGAGCACAAATTTGAAAGAGTGAAATGTCAAAAGAGGCAATGGAATTTTAAAAAATGTTGAAGAAGGGCCTGGGAAACACCATAGTAGGTGGGATGGGCATTGCATAAAACAAGCACAAAACAATGGGTTAAAGATTCCAAGAGTTATATATATATATATAATTTTAGTAAGGTAAATTTGCATTTGCAAGGATATTATATTTGAGCAATGGCTTTGTAATGAAAAAAGATGTGAACAAAAATTTTATACCTTCCAAAGGGGTGATGAAGTTAGAGAGAAAGCTTTATTGAGACCATGTGTAGCATGTTTGCAAAGTTGAACAAAGAGGCCTAAAACTTTTTTTATTCTGAATTCAATCATTCTAATGCCAATGACACCAAAGAAGAAGATCCTTAAGATATGAGTATTATTTGTAGTAGATTTGAACAAAGGGGGGTTCAAAAAATTAGTTGAAGATAAAAAGGGTGCAAAAACGAGCTTGGACAAAATAAGACCCTTTTTTCAAAGGTTTCAGCTGATCAAATATTTTAAAAAAATTATAAGAAAATTGCCATAATCTCTACATCAGGTTCCAAAAGGTAGCCAACAATATAGAAGCATGTTTAAAATGGTTCTACTTAAATTTGGCTAAATCATCTTATAGATGATGGGTGATAATGCGTTGCAAGTCAAGAAAAATCACAAAATTGCAAAAAAAAGAAACAATGTTTTCCAATGGAATCAATGCTGCTGTTATCCAATACTCCAAGCAACAACTATATGGGTAAAATAATTAATTATCATTATGGGCAGGAATTGACCTTTTAGTACCTATCCCAACACTATCCCCAACATGACTCATGGTATGCTAACCAACCATATGGTTAGAGGCCCACCCTGTAAAAGAGACTACCAAAACTTAAAGAATCTGGAGTCCACCGCCTCAATAAATCCATAGTTCTCTCTACTTTTCATATTGTAGGTCCAAACTTTTGCTAAAGAGAAAGGAGCCAATCTTAAATTCTGAAATTTGATTGGCTAAGTTACCATTGAGAGAGCCAACCAGCTTTGTTCGCCATTCTCCTTGAAAGAAGATATGCTTCCCACACTCTTTTTCAATGAGAACAAGTTTGACCTATTCATCATAGTGATGTAATTTGATCATTGTAGCATATAAAATCTACCATTGAAAAATTGGAACCCACTCTATAATCACTTCCAAGCAGGGTTTGTCTTAAGGACTTTGTGATGTACTCAAATTGGGCAATCATCCAAAAAATAATTTTGACAAATTTGGCTACATATCCAGATGTATCATGGTCCATGAGTCATTTCTAAGTGAACAACTGCTTTGATGCTAAATTGAGACCTTAGACACAACCCCAGGCCTTGGGGAGCACAATCCTTTAGTACAATCTACTTTATCATTTTGTGTCTATTGAAGTTAATTGCTTAATATTGTTCATATTTTGTAATAGAGTTTTCACATGTTCTTGACACGTAATCCTATGACAAATGACATGAACATATTATTGTGTAAGCATTTGATGATTGAATGTTGTTATATTATAATTTAGTCCATAAGATTCAAACAAAATAATCCAAATTGATGGGACTACAAATTGCTTTGCAAGTGTTTGTGGGTTTTAATTCATCATTAGAGCATTTCCACCTCCATTAGAGCAATCACAACTTGAGGACAGAAATGGCATTGTGGTCTCTATCACAATGCTTGCATCATCCATATTTTGTCGACCTCATTTTTCTTTCTCCTTGTTCTACCAGTGTCATTCATTATATTGTTGTCAACAAATGCCTTGACATCATGAGGTATGTGTGTGTGTGTTTTGGTTTTTCTTTGTCCATTTTGTGAATGAACCAAGAATGATGTGCATGCATGCATGTCTCCACAATGCAAACTTTTTTTTCTTTATTCATTTTGTGAGGAAGCAAGTGAAGGCACATGTTTTGTTTGCAATCCCAACATTAACAACTATTCATGATTTGAAGTTGTTAACAAACTTATCATGTGATCATCATTACAACCTTTCAAAGTTTCAAAGCAATCCATGAATATTCAACAATGTGGAGAAATTACAAATGTTTTCCAGAAATGGGTCTCTTTAAATCTAATAAAGTGTTATCATTGTCACTTCATTCAAGCCATAAGAAGTTCCAAAAGTTAGAGAGACTGAAGGTACATCAGCTGTAGAGCTTAGACTATAGTTGCAAAAGGGTCAAGTTTTTTTCTTTGAAATGTGAGAGGTCCAAGTGTGAAAACATAACACAATCCTTGAAGAAACACATTGTTTGTTGCCATTTTGGTTGTAGGTTTACAAAACCCATCTTTGCATATTTAATGGTGAGAGACCTTGAGAGGCTTGAAGCTAGCTAGGGTTGTTTGTTGGTTACCTTTGTCCAATGTTAATTTGTTTCGCAGGCTTCATGGTGTGGGGTCACAATGGCACATTATAGCTCCAAACCATTACAAGTTTGTCAAATTCTTCAACACTGTTGATTTTGTGCAAAAATTTGATGGTTTGTGTTGTACATGCTTTTAGGCTAGGATAGACATTAAAATAAATTGTATGTTATATTAGGGTACTTAGTTGAAATAATAAAATAATTTTTATCATTTCTCCTAAAAGTAAACAATGTCCTTATAAGACAAAAAGCCCATCAATCACATTTCAGTAGCACATTTCAGCATTCCCTTTAACATAAGAATGATATCCATAATTGTTAATTATTGCAATGGGTGTGATTTATCTTCCACATATAAATGAAATTCAATTCTCCTTGACTTTAAAGGGTCTACCTAGGGGTCTGCATAGTGGATCTTTTATTTTAATTCTGTAAACTTGAAAGCTTCTATTTTTATTTTTGGAATATTTTATTTTATTTCTGAAAAAATCTACTTCAATTTTGGAAACTTCAATTTTAATTTTGAAAAAGTATGTTTTTATTTCTAGATTTTTTTACTTCAATTATGGGTTTTTTTTCCCTGAAATCATAACTTATATTTTATGTCTGGAACATTTTATTCTAATTCTGGAAAATTCTATTTTATTTTTGGAATATGTATTGAAATTTGGATTAAATTTCTTTTTTCTGGATTATGAAAATTTGAAATTTTTTTATAGACTTGTGCGACTTTGCAAACTTTTAGCTAGTGACCAAAGATTAGTTTTACTTCCATTTTGAACTCTCCTTTGAAAATTACACTCAAATCTTTAGCTTGCTTGAGATTTGCAAGGATCTCTTTGTAACGATATGAGTTATAACCAAAGGAACTATACAACAACACAACATCAATAGTGATGAGTTGTTTTGGAGGTGATGGTGTTGGCAAGGGAGAGAGAGAAGTAAAGAGAGAAAAAAACGAAGTGGAGCTTAGAGCTAGAGCTTGACAATGGAGCTCTAGTCAGTTTTATGTCAAGAACTTTGTTGTTAAAGCTCGACACATAACCAACTTGAAGAGATGAAGAGCCAAAAAAAAAAGAAAAAATCGAAAAATGTTCACTTGATAATACGAAAACAAAGATGATGAAGTAGACAACATTTACTTGCTTTCTCTCTCTCTTTGTGTAAGCAACACAATGTTGTTCTTTCTCCATTTGTGTAAACACACATGAAGATGCTTTCATGTCATGGAACTCACATAAGAACCTCATGTGGGAAATACTCAACAACACGAAAACACCCAAATCTACCAAATTAAAACATTTGCAAATTCGACCCCACCTTGTTTTCCCTTTCTATATTGTGTTTGGCCTAAATTCAACAAATCACCCCATCTTTTGCCCAAACATCTTGTCTACACACTAAGGTAAGGTTGTTAGTTTTATGGATATTTTTAACAATTAGAGGTCTAGGATTTTGAAAAAACCTTTGTTCAAAATTACACCACAAAATCTAATTTGATATTGGAAAAAAAAATCCAAAACTGGAGTTGGAGGTTCTTATCAAATTTAGAACAAAGCCAAAAGTTTTCTTCAAAATTAAGAACAATGAAAATGAAATCCTTGCAACTTAAAAACTGTTTTTTCAAAGCAAAATGGGCAGCCATGTTGGACAAAGATTCCATTCATTAGATTTGTCCACATTCAAAAGGCAATGCAAACATGACTAACCCTACTACAATGGACAATTAATTGATTTGCAAACCATGCTATAGAAAGGAGTTGTTAATTACCCAATATTTTGAAAAAGAAACAAGTTGGCCTTCACTAAAAGGAAATTTAAATATAGACATTGTCAAATGGAATACTAAGCAAAATAATGAAGTAAAAGACTAAAGAAAACATGGTAAATACTTTAACCCCTAAAAGTAATTGTTTTAAAATGATTTTTTCCCCCTTTTGGGAACCATGACATGTAACATTTAGGCTACTCAAAACCCTACTATCACCATAGTACTTGATTGGATTTGGTAGTGGGGTTATTCAAAATGCATTTTGGCATGCATTATAAAGTTGTTCAAGATTTTCAACTTTCATTATAAAAACATTTAACATTTTTGATTGGATTTGGTAGTGGGGTTATTTAAAATGCATTTTGGCATGCACTATAAAGTTGTTCAAGATTTTCAACTTTCATAATAAAAAAATTTAACATTTTTGGATTGAACATGAGGATGCCAATCATTTTTCATCCATTTTCATAGATAACATCCATCTACTAAATTTCTTGTTTTTTGTTTGCATTTGTCTTCATTTAAAAAATTGTTGTTTATTCTCTTTGAGTTTACTTTTACAAACTTTAGAAGGTAGTTGATTACAGTCAAGGTTTATTTATTTTTTTGTTTATTTTTGTGATGTAATTGAATTGGTGATCATCCATAGGATGATTTAGCCAGATTTGGTTACATATTAGATATGAAAGTAGAGAAAAACCAAAATCCTTCTATATTTTTCACAACCTATTGGAACTTATCATAAAATTTTGGTGATTTTGAATTTTTTTCTTTGAAATTTGTTGAATTTGGGCTTTTTTTTTCATGAGATATCCTTAGCCTAGTGCAGAAAAAAAGTGTAAGGTAACACCCAAAGGAGCAGGGTGTTCTTGAAGTTAGCGGCCTCTTGAGCCTCCTGAGGTGGAGCTGAGGAGCACTTACTTTGGAAATGCAATGCTCTGATGGTGTTTATCCAGCATAAAACCGGTGAGAAATTATTCTTTTAATTTTGTCCTTGGTAACATGTTCTTTGAATAATACCTATACCACACTCTCTTGGGCAGCTTGGAGATCATGAGGCATAGGAGGTCGTGAGTTCTTACATCTACTTATGGCTAGTTATAAGTAGGCCTGTAAGATCCCTCCCACTATTAACAAGAAGCCTTAAGATTCACATTCATTTCTAGAAAGGGTTAATACATATATAAGGTGGTCTCTAAATAGTATACCTACTAGGACAATTCTCCTAGTGCTCTAGTTGATAATGTAGTAGTTTCTCATAACATCTGGAACAACAAGGGTTTGAGCAATCTCTAGAGACAAGCAAAGTTCAATTGAAGACAACCAATTGGGTGTCTTGTTAACATGGCACCACAACATTAGACAAGAGGTCCTCAATTGTATCATGTATCATGATATCTCTTGACATTTTCATCCTCCTTAATGCATTTTGCTTGTTCCTGGTTGGTAGTTGACTGAACCTCATAACTCACCCTCTTATATGTTGCATAACTGTTAAGCTTGGCAGAACCACACAATGGATTATGTCCAATAACCACAACATGAGCATACTAGTTAGCATGAATTCATAGTAATTCATGGTCTCTTGCTAATGACCTAGTCCATAATAGAGGAAAAACCCTGGAAATAAAAATCGAGGAAGGGAACCCATCCATCAAAATTACAAGGCAAATGAGAACACAAGTATATACAACCTTAAGAAACAAAACAAAAGCAAACAATCAACAAAGTAAAGACCCTATGCAAAGCAGACTCATGGCTATGAAATGACCATCAACAATAACAAGCAAAACTTAAGATGAATGAATTGTCATCTGCCACAAATCGGCTAGTGACAAAGGTGTATTAGCTATGATGTGTGGAAGAGATGAGGAACCTTGACCAAATGTAGCAACCTGCTAAAAAATCGTTATGACTTGTGCATGTTGCAAGGCTATGGACACACACTGTCAATAGTAAGAAACAAGCATTGAAGGGACTAAAAAAGACCATTGATGATGTGTGATATGTAGTGGTCTATGCATAAACGATAAAAAATGAATCAAAAGAAAACCAAAAACACCCATACATTTCAATAACAAGGGGAATGAAATCATCGTTTGGTGCTCATTCAGTGTATCGTCGTGTTTTCTTCTGAGCAACCATCATCATTACATGTGTTGTCATCATCGATGTTCACTGCACTATATTTGTGTGAATTGAATCAACTATGACAACATCCATCAAAGTCTAAAAGTCATCTCTAGTGATAAGGATATCCACTCGTTGTCGAATGTGGCAAGGGAAAAGGTCAAACACTTCCTTCCAAACATGTGCTCTACTCTCCAAAACAATAGCTGCAATAGTATTTTGAAAAGTATTATGAGTTGTTATATGTTCATTTTCGCAAGGGCACTAAAACAAATGGGTACTTAGATCGTCAATGGTATGACCACATTGACATTGTGAAAAATGGGCAACCATAGGATGTGTCTAGCTAAGATAGGTACGTAATGCTATAAGGAAGTGGGATAAACAAGGATGCAAGTGTGGTAGGACGAGCTAATAACCAAACACTTGCCCCTGGACTTACACATAAATGAAGACAAGCTCATATGATATTTAAAAGAATGTCTACTAGAATTGAAGTCAACTCTTGCTTGTGTAGGCAATCCACCAAAAAAACCTACAACTAGGGTTAAGATTGAACCAATAGGCTTTCAAAGGGTGTGACTTGAAAATGGACAACCTAGGGTAACAAGGTTTGGGTATCTCATAATACCAATTGGAACCAAGAAATGTTAGTCTTAACATGTGCTATTACATCCAAAAGAATAGGGTAATCATCCTACTATAAATGACTAACAAGTGCAAGAGCATTCAATGCCCAAGATCGCAAGAATGCAGGGGTAATAATCTAAATTACAACAGGGAAGCTAAACCCACTCGAAAAAGCAAGAAGAATGGTCTGATGACGAGTTAGTTGATTAATAGAACCACCAAAAGATCATGCACCAAATAATTTTTCCAACCTAGGTATGGTATGAATATCAAATTCAACATAATGTTGTAAAATACTTGGAGATGGAAACACTATATGAAATAAGTAGCCAAAGCACTAGGCATAACACAACAAAAGCATCACAAAAGTTGCCTGAGAATCTACAAGCATAGGGAGACTAGACATTATTCCAAGATCTTCATGAAAAACTTCAACCACAAATGATTCAATGAATGATATGGATCCCACCAGTGCACCCAAAATACAAAAACTCGAATCAAGAATAAGGAAGTGATATAGAATGGTCCAACCCTTATGGAGACCAAGCTACACACCTCGTTGGTTGCAGTAAAAGCCCTAATGCTAAAAACTCATGTTACAATTGTAAAAAAGTAGGAACCATATTTAATGTGAGACCTACTATATGTGTATCATTTGCCAACAAAGAGAAAAGACAAGTAGGGTGGGTAAAATATTGTTGTAAAGCAAAAAACATGAAGGTGAACCAAAGTAAATAATGTTCCTTTCAATGGGTCCCCTTGTCATGAACATAATTCTGACAAAATGATTATGAAATCCCCATGTTGGAAAGCCTAAGAAAATACAATGGGGATGGGCATGCATAAAATCATCGAACAAATGGGAAAAGCTAATCCAAAAAACTAAGCGAAAACCATACCCCTAAAAAATGGTTGATCATGACATTGAATTGAAGGCGTTACAAACACCCACCTATAGCACCATCCAATCTAGGTGCAAATCTAACATCGCTCAAACACAATGAACCATTATCTCACACCCACCATGAATCGTTAGACCAAACTGATGAGGATTAAAATGTTCCGTGAAAATATTCCTAGATTGAATAACCAATATGCGAACATCTAAGCAATAGGTCACCTAACCGATCGTGATGGGACATATGCCTCCAGACTATTTCTTTAACATTAGAAGTTGAAATGCAAAAAGCAAATGCAATACTAAAAGTGGAACATGATCTCAAATAATGTGCCCACATACCTTAAAAAAAGGGTCAAAGTCACTCACAAGATCATATGGGACCAAACAATTTCGTAATAGCTCAAACACCATACTCGAAGGGCCACCAAAAGAAAAACATGGTGAACATGCCAAAGTAAAAATTTAAAGTAACCTTCATCTCAAGATGGAAATCCACAACAAAAAGGGGAAAATTAACCATAATAAGTGGATGGAAAAGGCAAAGGACTCTCATGGTCTTGTCAAATGGGGGTTGCAAGTGTGCTCAAAACCAATACACATACTATTCAAATGTACTCCTCACATGAACAAAGGCCAATGTGTGAGGTAATCATGTTGATGGAGGTGGGATAGGGTCTAAAATCAATTCCAAACATCTACGATAAACTAAAGCAAGCGTTATAATTGTGTGATCCTTTTATAATGTCTTTCAATCACCACCCATGTATTGATGCAAGTGAGTGTGAGTCTTTTGGTGGCCTTTCTCACCACCCCATGGAAGAAATGACAAACACCAAAAAAAAAATGATAAAAAAAATGTCAAGCTACAATATCGAAAGGATCAGATATTAATTGAAATAAATGGATATGCAAAGCTCACTGAACATCAACTTGAAAAGTATATGGAATATGATGGTATGAACGAAGATGAAGTAAACCCAAATGGAAAACATCCATGATATCTATGGATGCAATCCATGTCCATGTTAAAATGGGAAAAAAACATGGTAAAGTCGAAAGCAACATTGCCCTTGAAATAGATGATTGCTTATGAGCAGTGCATGAAAATTAGTGTTGTGATACCCCCCCCCCCCCCCCCCCC
>Ga0209611_10000985_pt1 | contig 46602 bp, 36 predicted proteins | sample S1TSphgellanicum_3_FD_187693 | JGI IMG/M metagenome (GOLD analysis project Ga0209611, IMG submission 187693) | Host-associated microbial communities from peat moss isolated from Minnesota, USA - S1T2_Fc - Sphagnum magellanicum MG (SPAdes) (version 2) | ecosystem: Host-associated > Plants > Peat...
ATAAGAAAATAAGAAAATAAATAAATATATATATATTCATCATGTACAATGGACCACGATTTCTCCATGTATGGAACTCTAGACTATGTGGTTTATGCTTGTTGTGCCACCACCTAACATTTTTGTCAAGTCCAACACATATTTGGTGTTATAAATGCATAAACATTATTTTGTATGTTTGGTACATTTAATAAAGTTTATACACCATACCCTACGCAATACTTGCACCCAACAACATACCATTTAATGTATGACCATGCATTGGCATATTCATTCATTTAGATTTAACTTTGATCACTCATACACAATGTTATGTGAAAAACTATAGGAACTTTTATTACAAACCTCATATCACAATTTATACAGCATAATCCATTGTACATTTGATTTTTTTGCAAAGTATAATTAATATGCCATATGACAAATTTTGATTGCACCACATGTCACAATCCAGGATATTCTTAAATGAATGTTCATAATGGATGACTAAGATCAATGTTTGAATAATAAAATAATTCTCACCTTAATTTTTTCATAGTGCCACATGGTGGATTTTGGTATTACGAAGTGGCACCATCACAAGTCATTGAAATTTGATGGCATGGTTTTTTTCAACATTTAAAATCATTATTTTTATTATTATTTTAGTTTAAAACATGTGGCAAATAATGTGTGGATATTTGATAGTTGTAAAAGTAATTGCAAAAATAGGACTTAGTTGCAAATGTTCTACAAATGGTTAAAGGATGAGCATGTATATGTTGACTGTATACATCATCCACAGTCCATTTGGTGATGTCATGCTAAGTCATGGTTTGCGATTAGATGTTGGGTGTCAATGACATGAAAACCCATAAAAACAAAGGTTAAAGGAAAGGTCTAAGTTTAACTTCCAAACAAAAAACAAGATTAAATTATGTGATTCAAAAACAAAAACACAATAATTAAGAACAAGAACACAAGATGTGCAAAACAAACGTGAAAACGAATCTTCATTATGTTAACATGTGCAAACATGAACATGGAAAAAATATAATAAGGCTATGATGTAAGAGATTATGCCTAAAACCGGTGTTGAATAGATTGAAGGAAATGAAGGGTCCTATTCCTATTTATACCCCTTTGGGGACCTAGTTCAAAGAAGCTTCCAAAGAGGCTTCTATTTGTGCATCAAATAAGGAAGCTTTTTTGGAACTTTCCTAAATAGGAATCAACTATGAATTAATTCAAACTTAACTAAAAGTCAATTAGGAGTTAACTACACTTAATTAAGAATTAATTAAAAGTTATGGATGAACACTATGAATGAATTCCATCTATTGGAAGATGGTGTCTAATGTTCACATTCGTCACATTGGGTGTGACTTCATTTATGTAATTAAAGAAATTTAAGTTGTAAATGTTGGTTGTAATTGTTTTATAGTTGCAAATTGACAATTTTTTCTAGTGTGGGTGGATATCAAAATTTTAAAATATTCATCAATTCCAATTTTTTAATTGAATTAAAAATTGGGTAAAACATTATTTATTTTCAATCATAATATCTATGAAGGATATCAATTTTCTTTTAAAATTTTATAATCCAAATTTCACAATTCTAAATATCATAAAAAATAATATTTCTTGGATATTAAAGTTGGTTTTCATAGCCCAAATAATAACATTCAAAAATTTTAGTACAAAAATTAAATAAAAGGATGAAATTATAAATTACAAATTATATGTCCACAAGTTCATTTCATTCAAATTCAACCTCATATTTTTCTTTTAAAAAAAACTAGCTTTAATCAATTCTATCAAGTTAAAAGGCAAAAAAAGCCCACCTTAAGATCATTTGGCCAATTATTGCTAATAAATAACTTATATAAATTGTATGTCTATATCCTACATCTCTTCAAAATTTTCAATATCCCTACTACCAAGGAAAAAATTCTTTCTTTTTCAATTTGGGATCCCACAAGCCCCAAGATTTGACAAGCAAGGAAAACAATAATTGGAAACAAGGATTCATGGTTTCCCCACCACTCAAAAGGACGTTTAATGTCCTTTGCATCAACTTGGTACCTTTGAAGCATTTATAATTTCCTATTCACCAATTCCTTGGTTGGTTAATTGGTATTAACAATCATCTAAAATTGTCAAAAAAAGAATCTTCGTCATACATATAATTTGTCATAGTTTCAAAGTCCACACAAGGTGAAGTACATGGTGGCATTTCAACAACATTCTAGAAACAAAGATTGTCTATCATAATCCTTCACCATAGAAACAATTTGTTTTTGACCAATAAAAAAAGAAACCAACTTAAAACTTTTAAATCTTGGGTTTAACATTAGATTTAACATGTTATGAGATTTCTTCTTTTCATACTTTGTGAAAAATGAAAACAAACCATCTAAAACATCACGTGTTTTCTTTTTAATGTTGGAAGCAAACATATATAATTAAAGCCACAACCATATAATCTTCCATCAAATTATCTATAGAGGGTGCCATTCCATATTCTTCTTTTAGTTTCAAGGCCATGGTAATTGTTGCATGCAAGGCATCAAAAAGTAATCAATGCACATGGGATTAATTAAGCACATAAACATTCACAACCAAAGAAAAAAGATCAATGATGATTTAAGAGACATCCCAAGTTAGAGGTGAAGGTAGATGACCAATAATCCTCAGAAATGTTTGGCAATTATAACATAAAACAATTGATACCTTAAATTGAAATGTTTTTTTAGAACAATATGATTTTACTTGTAAACCGATGTGAAGATATCAAGTATCAACAAAATAATTTACAAATTCCATGAACAAAAAACACAAATAGAAACAAAAAACACAATGTTTGAAAACAAAGCTAACTTAGTTTTCATTGGAGTGCTCAATTTTCTTAGCTTCAAACTAACTTCAATGCAAGCCTTATTCCAATCTTGTCAACCTAGATACTAAATTTGTTTGCTCAAGTGATGCATTTAGGTAAATTTGCTTGGGCAAATTTTATGGAAACATATTTGAAACCCCTACAAACTTTTTAATCACTAGTGGTGCATATTGGCAAGCTTTGAAGAAAACATGTTCAAAACATGTTCCTTGAAAGCTTTCCTCCAAGCCTAAAGTTTCACATTTCAATGCAAATTTAAGAAACACTTGTCATTGTGTTCAAATTTGAACCCTCATCTTAACATATATTAGAATATTATTTCTCAAGCCATATTCATTCAAAAGATTAGTTAAATTCATTACTAATGCATGTTTTATGATCTTAGAAGCCTCAAATAATCCAAAAGTTACATGGTTTGGCTCTTAATCAGATCTTAAAAAAATTATAACAAGGAAAAACACATCATGAACACCCTTAAGCATCCATAGATCAAAACTTGCAATGGTAGAATGACATTCTTTAAGGATAGGTAAAGCATATGTTTGCTTGGTTTTTTCCATTATGCTAGGCATAATATCATGTGGTTGTGTGAAAGGAAATGAAGTCAAGGTCATAAATGCAAAATCAAACATTTTAACCATACATTCTTCACAAACTACAAGGGCAAATGGCAACCAAAAGTGCAAGATTCTCCAAAAAAAGTCATTGCTTCACATGATTTTTTTTGAAAGGCTTTTTGGAAACAAAAAACAAAAAATGGATGAACCTAATATATTATTTTCCCTTTTTTTAGTAGCTTGTTTTTCTATACTTCCTTTCATTGCAAAATTGATTTCCTATTCAAATTTCTCAAAAAAGTTGAATGATTTGCATCAACATGTTATTCCACTTGTTTTATACCAAGATGTTGGACCCTCCCTTGATTTCATTTTTGGGTTAAAGGAAAACACATGATTGGAATAACACAACATACAATGCATGATTCATGGTGCATAAAATATCACATTTGCATTGTCATTTCACACAAAAAAAATGATTCTTGTTACAAGGATTTCTGTTTTTTCCTTTGGGAATGCAATAATTCCAAAATTTCCTTAATTTTTTCTTCCTCATTTTTTGGAATTCTATTTTCTTTAGTTTGCAAACTTGGGTTTTTTTTTAGTTTCTTTTATTACTTCATCTTCATATTTAATCTCATTCAAAAAAAATTACATCCTTCATTTGGAATGTATTTCCATTTCTAGGGGAACTTTTCATTTTTCACATGACATACGGTATTCCATCAGGTTGGACACACTGTATCTTACTAGAATCAATTAGAGACAAAGATGTAATCACGGTATTTCTGAAAGCGACCAAAAATCCAACCATGGTGAACCAACACACCATCCAATCGATGCTTGTTACCTCAACGAGGTTGTGGATAAACCTCAACTAAATTAATATATGGTTCCTTGGTAACCCATGTCTGTAAGAACATAGGTTACTGGTAGGTTAATAGATGTTAAAACTTGGGGCTAACTTTGAGCATTTTTGGCTTGTTGTTTGGCCCCAAGTTACTAATATATGCTAGAACATTGATGTTAGGATATTAATAAATGTTGCAACATTGGCCCCAAGGGTTGCAAGGTGGCCTCCCAAATTCGATGGTATCCTTTTTCCAGCCTTGGGGCCAAATACAAGCCCATAAAGTTCAACAAGGCCAAAAGTACAAAAATGCAAATAAATAAAATATCTTGTAAACAAATGTACATGGTGTAATGTTCTGGGTGAAATATGGATACACAAAATGGCATCACTGTGTTGATAAACAAAATTTCTTGTAAACAAATGTACATGGTGTAAAGGCTTAATCAAATTGACCATTTTGATTTGACACTTAATCAAATGGACCATACTAATTTGGTTATTTAACCTAAAAACTTGTTTTGCCCAAGGTATATAATTAGCCTAAGTTCATAGCTAGGTTAAGCCAAGCATGTTACATTTAATAGGTACTTATAAGGTTTAATAAGCTACCTAAATGTTATTTTTAACCACATGTAGGTACCTAGGTTTAGACATTAGTTAATTGATATTTAATAATTATTAATTCATATTCAATAATTTAAGATTATTATTTTAATCAATTAACTAGTTAAGTAATCATGAATCAAAATTTAATTAATAACTAATAATTGATTAATCCATCAACTTATTAATTGAGTAATAATTATTATTGATTAATTAATTTAATTTAATAATTATTAATATTAAATAACTAGTAGTTAATAATAAATATAATTTAAATTAAAATAATAAATAATAAATATTCAATCATTAATATTAAATATTATTTATTAAAAAGTAAATAATCTAGTATTAGTAGTTAATATTGTATAATCAATAATGTATAGTTATTAATAATTAATAAAAATTTAAAATTAAACTATTAGCATGTAGGTAACTGACTAGGTGTAGGTACCTACATGTTATCTAGGTACATACACAATACCTACTAGTATGTACATGGCATAACCCATTACCTAAGTAAATAATGTAAAAAAATTGAAGTTCATTGATTAATATTACAATATGTACATCAAGATTAAAAAAATCAATGAAGTTCATTACAAATGTTGACAAAATATTTCATGTTTTGAAGTGGTAGTATAGCAGTAAGGACTTGATTTTTCAAAATGAAGGTGAGGAATTCAAGTCTTCACATTTGCAAGCTTGATTACCTAGGCTACACCTTGATCTTAGATGGCCTAGATAGGTAGCCTAAATCACCTAGGCAAGGTGGGCTAGGGTAGGTAAATAGGTAGGTAAACAATTTCATTATTAATAATTTTAACATTAATTATTAAGCCATGTAGGTAGTTAAATAAATTAATATATTATAAATATTATTACTAAAATATTTGAAAACACACACACACATATATATATATATCATTGTAAAAATATTATTGATTAGTAAAAAAACACCACCAAAAAAGATTTAGTCAAATGGCCTAGTCCAAATTGATTTATCTAAAATAACATTTTGTTCACTTTGAACATGATGACAACTGGGATACTTTTTGTTCAATTTTTCTAATTGAAAAAGTTGTATTTTCTTGTAAGTGGTGTTGCACACATTGCCAAAACATTTGTAGTTGGATTGAATAAAAAAAGAATTTTTGTTCCATTCAACCATTAGAAGAAATGTGGGGATATGCAACCATTCTATTTGCAACTACATGTGCCTATGTGTCGTTTGCAATTATTTTGCAGTTACTTAATAACTTCATGAAATTTTGGTGGGATTTGTAATTATACTATGATTAATGTGCAATTATTATCTTTTTCATCCTCCTATGTGATTTTTTTAATGGTTATATTTAATTAATAGTAACTAGTCATTAATAGTTGATAATTATTAATTAATATTTAATATAAAAATTATTCAAATTCAAAAATATTAACATTAATTAATAACTAGTTGAAATTTAATATCAAATTAATTTTAATTCTTTATTAAAATTTTAATAATTAATTTAATACTTATTAATTAAATATTTTATGACATAATTAAAAATTAAATATATTTAAAAATTTAAATATTCATATTTACTAAATATTCATTTAATATCAATAATCAATAAAAAATATAATTTAATATTCAATGAATTTTAATTAATAATTATGTTTATTCATTAATTTATTTAGTCATTAAAAATAGTTATTAATTGATTGATACTAAATATTTAATAAATTATTATTATTATTATTAATTAGTTAGTCATTAAGATTAAATACTACTTAATAAACTAAAATTAGTTATTAATTAATTGATATTACATATTAGATAAAGTATTATTATTGATTATTTATTTAATAATTAAGATTAAATATTACTTAATAAACTAGAAATAATTATGAATTGATTCATGTTACATATTAAATAAATAAATACATTATTATATTTATTTATTAAATGTTGATTAACTAACTAGTCTATTAATCAATTATGTACTTATTAATGAAATTTTTATATGAATTAATTAATTATTTCATTTTAATATTTCATTTATTATTAAGTAACTATTAATTAATGCTTGATCATTCATATTAATTAATGATTTAATAGTAACTTTTAAATAATATTTGATGCCATTATGACCTATTGTTATTAATAAATGGATAAGTAATAAGTAGATAAGTAGGTAGGTAATAGGTAAGTAGTAAGTAAATAGGTTGTAGATAGATAGGAAGTTGGAGAATTAATCAATGAATTAATTAGTTAATGAGTGAGTTATTTATTTATGGAGTGGACACAATTGAAAAGGAAACCAAATTGTATGGGATAAAAAATCTAGTCACAACCTAGTTGCAAACTATTTGTCCACATGTATGAATAAATTTAAAAAATAAAATGGTCCAGATAAAAAAATTGGTAATAAATTTGATTTATTTAATATTCTTTCAATATGCCATGTGGTAACATGACATTGATCATTATAAATTGGTCATTAGTTACATGATAGTCACATGATAGTTGCATGGGTTATATGATCAACAAATGAAAAATACAATCAATTCAAATACATACCCCATCAATTGTCTATATGATGACATCATCATTTGTAATTAATGTTTTATGCAAGTTGTCCAACGCAACTATAAGTCGTTTTAGTTACAAATGTCGTTTGCAACTAAAAATTAATTATAAATTGTAATAAAAAACATGTTAATTTCTTCAAGTGAACTCCCTGCTCCTTGCATATGTGTCTAATTCAATCAATATGGTAAATTGTCACAAGTTAGTGAGGAAGTACACACAATCTTTTCACCCACCAAAGTTGCAAGGGAGTTTGGTTTGTAGCAATTAAAATGTAGTTGGAATCATTGTACCAAAACATTTTATGCCCACATTGATAGTTCGAATCCATCCCAAGAGTTTGTTAGTAGTTTAGGATGCATTTATTTTAGAATTGTTGCCATTATAGGTCAAGTTTCCAATTGAGACATTGCGAGGAATGATTCAAGGAGACAATCGTACGTGAAGTCACCCGTTAACATTTTTGTGATTTTTGAAGAGTGCCAAAAATCTCAACCCATGGAATAAAATGGGTTCACCCATTTGTCATCCTCAGTTTATGTGTTGTGAAATGCTGTCCCTTGTACATTTGAAATTGGAGGAGACAAGGTGCCAGGGAGTATCATGAATGTCCCATTGAAACAGTTCCCTAACCAACGTAACTTCAACCAGGCCAAGCATTTGTCCATCTCTTGTAGTAGTCCAATGGAAGTACATCATGAATCTCATGCTTAATAGACAGATGCAATATCGCCAATAACACAATGGTTATTTTGTGCCTGGTATTGTGAGATAGAACAAAATCACATTCAATATAGACAAATATATTCAATGTAGACATTTGATTCCCCCAAAAAATCTCGGGTCTCCAACGGGGAATGGTTTTCCTCCATGGGGTAGCTATGGGGAGGAAACAGTTCTCCACTTCATCACAATAGATGTTTCCCCAGGGAATTGTTTTCCTCCTTGGGGTAGCTATGGGGAGGAAACAGTTCTCCACTTCATCACAATAGATGTTTCCCCAGGGAATTGTTTTCCTCCTTGGGGTAGCTTTGGGGAGGAAATAGTTCCCATGGCATCCCAACAGATGTTTCCCTGAGGAATTGTTTTCCTCCCCAAGGTAGTTCTAAGGAGAAAACAGTTCCTTGGGACATCACAATAGATGTCTCCCCGAGGGAGGAAACAATTCCTTGGGGCATCACAACATATGTCTTTAGGAATAGACCTTTCACAAAAAAACAAAGTGGTCTTTCTTCTTACTCTGCCTACTTCACATCTTCCTTCCTGTTAGAATATAAAGTTTCTGATTCCTGGTGACAAATGAAGAAACTTGTATATTCTGTTTCTCACCTCTCTAGAATTCTTGTGTTATGTCTGTTGTTCTGCCGCAAACATTCTTCTTCATTCTCAGATTTCTTAGGTTACACTTTGCAACTCTGGATGAAGCTTCTCTTTTCGTGGCAATTGCTCATTTATCTTTGCTCTCCCATATGATCCATGCTGTATGGGTGTGGCTCAAAAACTGGAGTTATTGTCATTGTAGTCCAGGGAGCAGAATAATAGAAAGGCAATGCCATCAATATGTTGTGTACATTTGTCCAAGCAAACCTACCTATAAAACTTTCTTCCTTTTGGTTAATTTAGGTTGGCATTCAGGTTCTCACATGAAAAATCCTGTCCAACCTTCAGCATCAACATGTGTGTCTGTGGGAAGTCTCCAAACACTGCACACATAAAAATAGTATTCTGCAGGTGAGGGCTAATGGTGTGTGCGGATTCTGCATATGCCTTGTATTTTCCCATGGCTTAAAAACAGCCCAATAGCTTTGCCATCCCCAAATGTTTTCAAACTCTTGCCATTTGTGAGGTATTTTGGACTGCAAACCAGCAAGCTCTCCAGCTGGAAGGCTCATCTATCTTTCAACCACCCCATTTAAAAGCAGGATATGACATGTTTCCATAAATGTCTTGGTTATTCTGCATAGAGCAATCCCAATTCCAAGGTATGTGTTGATCATATTCTATCAAACACGTGTGATACATGATTTTTTCTTTGCTTTTGACTGGAACACAAGTCTTCACCCTCCAAAAAGGGGATATTCTTGGTTGATTATGCAGGAATGTGCCAGTCTTTGATTGCAGGATAAGATTTTAGAGCAGAACCAAATTGATGACCAAAATGTGGCACTTCAGGGGTGCCAAATCCAAGCTGCCAGAGGTAAAACTCGGCTCATTCTTGTTCCCTTCTATATCAATTATATTCTTGTTGAATGATGCAGCTCAATTCCAGACAAAACTCATATCCAAAAAGGCTGCAATCTTTAGCAGGTAGGGCGTGGATTTATGGCAACATTGATGATTAATTGTATGGTTTGCTTGGATCCCTTGTACCAGTTGTTCCAACCAAAGAATTCATTGGGGTATATAAACTTCTCCACCAACTGTGCATAGAGACAGCCCATCTTGCAGTATTAGTGCCAATACTCCATAGAGTTCAGCCATGGTCAGAAAAGAAAAGGTTCAATCAGCAAAATTAAGAAACATTCAACAAAGAAAACATTAGATATCATACAAACATGACCTAAAAGCATCATTACAACTCATTAGTAGATACAACAATCAATTCAAAGAGACAGGCCAAGACTTATTTCTCAAACCTCTGTTGGCCATAAAAACTTAAAACTGGTCATCAATTTCTATGCTCTCAACATTCACTCAATTTCCAAAATAACTATGTATATATATAAGAGGAAAAAGAAAGATGCACTAGACCTCAGTTCTACAGATGGCAGAGGCCTGAAACCAAAAATGCTGGGAGGCGGCTCCATGGCATCCCTTACCATGATGGCTGTCCCAACTATTTGTTAGATGAACTTTGTGGAAGTGTGGCAATCCTCGCAAACTCACAGATTCTTTCTTATTCGGAGAGGAGTACCAGGAGCTGTGTTGATGAGCCCAAATGCAATAGCCAGCTTTTCGCTATGGTGACACAAATGAAACACCTTATGTTCTTCCACATCATGCAGCATATGGCACATATCCTGCATTATGCATGAGCAGTGACAATCTCTTCAGTTCTGCTTGGATTTTAATCATTTGAGGGTGGTCTTGATCATCAACTACAAATGTATGCACCTCATTATTCACTTCAATCCAGGTGCAAACCGGCTGTTTCTTTGCACCTTCTTCCTGTCTCTGATGTTTGACATTCTCACATAGATGCCTGCTACCAACAGTGGCGTAGATGTTTGACAACAACACATAACCAGCAGCATTCTCGGGCTCCATTTCAAGAAATCTTTTGGCAACACGTTCTGCCATCTCCACATTACCATGAATTCTACAAGCACTGAGCAAAGCCATCCAGGCAGCCACATGTGGTTTACAGGGCATTGCCATGACCATATTCTCTGCCTTCTGTAGATGGCCAGCACGACCAAGAAGGTCAACCATACAGGTGTAATGTTCCAATTTTGTAGAAATCCCATAGACAGTGCTCATTATTGCAAAACAGTGCATGCCTTCATCCACCAAACCTGCATGGCTACAAGCTGACAGGAGACAAACAAAAGTGACGTCATCTGGCTGTACACCTTCTTTGCACATCCACTCAAAAAGTGTAAGAGCTTCCTTACCATGCCCATGCATGGCACATCCTCGAAGTATGACAGTCCAAGTGACCACATCTCGATATGGCATCTTGCTGAATACTCTCCAAGCATCCTCCATGCTCCCACATTTTGCGTACATGTCAATTAAACTATTCATCACAAAGATATCTGAATCCCATCCATGTTCAACAATCTGTTGATGAACAGACCTGCCCTCTTCAAGTGCAGCCACACTGGCACATGCATTCAGTACCGCCACAATAGTTACAGAGTCTGGTCGCACACCCTCCTGTTGCATTTGTCGAAATAGTTCCAGTCCCTTCTTGCCCTGCCCACTTTGCACATGTCCCAATATCATGGCAGTCCAAGTGATCACGTCTCGAGATGTCATCTTGTTGAACACTCTCCAAGCATCTTCAATGCTTCCACATTTTACATACATGTCAACCAAGCTATTTGCCACAAAGACATCTGAATCCCATCCACATTCAACAATCTGCTGATGAACACACCTGCCCTCTTCAAGCCCAACTATACTGGCACATGCATTCAGCACCCCCACAATGGTAACAGAGTTTGGTTGCACACCTTCTTGTTGCATTTGTTGAAATAGTTCCAATGCCTTCTGCCCTTGCCCGCTTTGCACATGTCCCAATATCATGGCAGACCAAGTGACCACATCTCGAGACGGCAACTTGTTGAACACTCTCAAAGCATCCTCAATGTTCCCACATTTTGCATACATGTCAACCAAGCTACTCCCCACATAGACATCTGAATCCCATCCAGATTGAATGATCTGCTGATGAACACTCATGCCCTCTTCAAGTGCAACTATGCTAGCACATGCATTTAGCACCCCCACAAAGGTAACAGAATTTGGTTGTACATGTTCTTGTTGCATTTCTTGAAACAGTTCCAGTGCCTTCTGCCCTTGCCCGCATTGCACATGCCCCAATATCATGGCATTCCAAGTGACCACATCACGAGGTGACATCTTGTTGAACACTCTCGAAGCATCCTCAATGCTCCCACATTTTGCATACATGTCAATCAAGCTATTCGCCACAAAAACATTTGAATCCCATCCACATTCAATGATCTGCTGATGAACACGCCTGCCTTCTTCAAGTGCAGCAACAATGGCACATGCATTCAGCACCCCCACAAAGGTAATGGAGTTTGGTTGCACACTCTCCTGTTGCATTTGTTGAAATAGTTCCAATGCCTTCTGCCCTTGCCCACATTTCACATGTCCTAATATCATGGAAGTCCAAGTGACCACATCCTGAGATGGCATCTTATTGAACACTCTCCAAGCATCCTCAATGCTCCCACATTTTGCATACATGTCAACCAAGCTATTCCCCAGAAAGACATTAGACTCACAACCACTTTGAATGAGCTGTTCATGAATAAGCCTGCCATCTTCAAGTCTTCCCAAACCAGCACATGCCTTAATCACCTGAACAAAAGTGAATTTGTTAGGTCTCACTCCTTCTTGTTGCATTTGTTGGAAAAGCTGCATCACCTTCTCAGGTTTTCCATCCTTCACATATTTTGTAAGCTTCTGATTCCATGCAAAAATATTCAATTGCACTGTGCCTGGTGCCAATGCAGCAATCTTTGCTGCCACCCATGGTGGTTTTTGTCGGTGGTCAAGCCAGAGTCCTTTCTGTGTTGTCTTATGCTTGAAATCTGGGAACCTCTTATCTGTCTACAACCAGCAATCCAGATCAAGCTATTTCAGCCATGTATTCTCAACATTCCAGGCATAAATGGTACCCTAAGAACAGAAAAAGCTGCGATGACCTCCTCCATCAGCATATTAAATAACTACCTTCTCCAGGCTACTGCTACTATCTCAGCAGTGATAAAGACCTGAAAAAAATTTCTGCCAAGTTTAGATGGGGGAGGATAGCAACCAAGAGAGAGCAACAAGATTGACACTATTAAGAGCTATGGTTCCATTGACATATCAACTCTAACAAGGTTTGGAGTTCACCTACCTTCTCTGATCTATGATCCCACCATTGTGAAGGATCCATAAAGAACTCCCGCCACAGTTTCTCTCTCTCACCTCCAGGTACTGCAGAAAAACTTCCTTTCAAATCATGTACTTGGATCACATAGAAGCCACGATGAGGTATTGCATCTTACATAGATTGAGTCCAACCTTTCGATTTGACAAAGAATACATCCCTATAATCAAATCAGGTCAAGATTTTTAGGGAAACAACACATACGTATTGTGAGAAGAAGTCAGTACACAGAAAGGAACAAACACATGAAAGCTTACACTTGCCGTGATCTGTGAGTGCCGCCTCTGTTCCTATTGGGTGCGGTCCGGAGAGAAGTGCGGTGTAATGGTAAAGTTGTTGATGGGTAAAGTGGAATAACGGGCGCACGCAGAAACGTAGCAGCACGTTCCTCCCCGTCCACCTCCCTCCTCTCCATGCTGTGGTGGAGCTGCTGCTTTTGTGTTTTAGAAAAAACTTAGATCTCGCACTTGGCAATTGCTCTCGCTGCACTGATGATGAAGACATTGCTTCGCAAAAACGTTAAGAATTGCTATGCTCCTCACAATCCCAGACCATCCCAACTGGACCCAAATCCAATACTCTTTCGAGCGTCGCGAGTCGACGCAAATCCAATCTCTCTCCCGCCGCCGCCACCAGCTGTGCAATTCTTGGTGGGAAAATTCCACATTGAACATCACTCGTCCGCCTGCAATTGCCCTAAAACCCTCCAAAACCTCGACACCAAAACATGCAGCACCAGGAGTCGTAAAAAAATGGAGCAGGAATGAACGCGCTGTTTAGTAGGCGGTTGTGCTCTGCGATACCCAATTCGTAGGGTTAAAATATTTGTTGAAATCTAAAAAACAATCCGGAGAAGTCTGAAGAGTTATCCGTAAAGTAAGAAAAACACAGCACCAGAACCCTGAGTTTGGTCATATACACAGGGTTAGATTAGAAAAAAGCCTGCAAAAAAGTACATTAGCATTCAAGGGGGGATGAAACTCCGAAAACCATCAATTTTGGTGGTAAACTGCGTTTCATCCTATCTTTCCTTTTTCCTGAGCGCCTCCACTGCTGCTACATATATCTTCACTGCTCCTAACTGTACATTACTAAAATTAGTCTCGAACCTTGTGCATTAAATGCTGAGTATCAGCTTTTCATACTGAGATTTATTAAAATATCTTTACTTTGCGGATACTTCTGAACGAGGGGATAGGGGGTGAAAGGAGGCCCGAAGACAGGGTGAAGACAGGGTTACTTTACGGATAACTCATGTGAAGGCCGGTTCCGCTTTTGGTTATATGACTATTTCAAAATATGTCGGTTCTTGCTTCTAGGGTAGGTTAGGGCAGGTTAATCCCTGGTTAGAAGAGGAGTTCCATCAAGCTAGGTTGGTTCTGTTGTTGTGCTTCATATTATTAATTATTTAATAAACCAGTGTGATTTTGGTTCGAATTTTTTTTATAGGGTCAATTTTGGGTAGGTTAGGTTCCAGTCAATTTATGGTTATTTCCAAATTCAAAACATCACTGGAAAGAATTTAAATTATTTTGTAAATTATTTAAAAAACAGGTCAGATTGATACAAATATTTGAGAAAGCCAAATGGAGCCAATCTAATCTACTTTTACTAGCCTAAACTAAAGGCCCTTTACACAAGGGTCCAAGGAGGGTTCAATGAAATTGAACATTCTAATTGGTCAAGAACTTTAAATAGGTCCCAAGGCCTTTAGACAAGGGTCTAAAACCAAAACAAATTAAATTGTGATTTAGCCTATAGACCCCAAGATATTGTTGCAATTGTTTTTTTTATTGTCACCCACATTTATCATCACAAGGAGAATCCTAGGCTACAATCATATCCTCCCATGCCAATCAGGCTAAACTATAAAAGGATTGTACTAAAACTCCTCTTTTAATATAAAACCAAGAAAGGGCCTATGAATGACATTCTCAATTTGTCATATGCATTGTGGATGATAATCAAGGTCCGAATCATTGGAATTTTTCGTGTCAAAAATCTGTTGCAATCGCATTGTCTCTGTTTGTAAGGTGCTTAACATTAGAACAATAACTCAATTAATGGGTTTATGGCATTGTTGCATGGATGCAAATGATTTCATAACGCTTGCATTCTCTTTTGGTAATTGAACAATGTTGGGACGAAGTAGGGTTATATGTGTGACAGGTTAAGGTATAATGCCAAGGTTGAATTGCTTTATTAAATGTCACATGCGAGCTTCAAGTGAACCTCAAATGGTTATAGTTGGTGGGGACACATCTTGTTACTAGTTTGAAAATGTAGACCATGCATTTCCTTGGGGCTTGGTGGGTACAAGTGCTTGATTACTTGTCACCCCAAATGCATATGTAGTCTGTAATGCTTTCACAACAATGGGCCATGGTTTGTAATCATTGATGGCCCTCACCTCTAGGCATGACAATGTGAAAAATGTTAATTTGATTTAAGTTTGCTTCCCCATAGTTTCTCACAACATGGGCATTTGTACTTGGGTTGGCACTTACCTTTTGACAATGTAGATTACATCTTCAACAATTCGTCAATCTTAAAAAAAAATTGTGCCCTCTCCTTTAGAGTATACTAAAACAAAAACCATGTAAACAACAACATTGTTTTGCCCTTTTCCTTCTTGCGCACCTCATGCCATCATCATAACAGTCTTGGTTCTTGCAATGATGGAGTCAATTTTCAAAGAACGAATCACCCCCATCATTGTCATGTGTTTTTGAAGTGAATTCCTTGTTAAACATGGCTGTTTGCGATAGAAAACGATGTTGAAAATGAATGAGATGAAAAAACACACATTGCAAACTAAGACAAAGAAGAAAAAATACACACTAAAATAAATAAAAGACAACCATACACATAGTCTTAAGATTATGTTGTAAAAAAGATGCAATAACAAAACACATGAGATCCAAAAATGATGTTGCAAAGAAGAAAAAAACTTGAATTGCACCAAAAATAATTACAAAGTTCAAAATGAAAGTTTGAAGCAACAAAAAATGTAATTGAAACACAAAGCATGCAAATGCAAATGTTTTCCATTGGGGATACAATAGGACACATTCCTAAACATCAACAACTTGGCATCCTTGAACATGCATGGAAAAGCAAAACATCCTTGGGGCATTTACCATGGTCAAGTAATGGTGTCATTGCCAAGCTCAAATTCTTTAAATCCCTAGACAACACTAGAAAGAAATTGACCATGGAAGGTGAATACTATTCATAGATCAACCAAACCCTAAACCAAATGGGTAGAAAAAAGAAGTTAGCAATGATGGGTTCATGTTATCATGTCATTGTCATCATTATTCAAACAGTGCAACATTGAATTTAATGATTATGCCCTTAATGACAACTTTTTCGCAACCATAATTGATTTGATCCAAATTAACATGGAATGATAACCCTAAACCCTTATTAATCACAAACATTAATTTTTTAAACAAGTTTACAAAAAACATCAAAATTTTAATTAATAATATCATCGGGGAAAAAGAGATGTGGCTAGGGAGAATGTGGGCCCATGGAAAAGATGTGTCCTTGAGGAAAAGACAAGGCAAACGACAGGATGTTGCCTAAAGGTGAAGATGGGTGGGGAATGGTTCCTTGGGAAGGAGATGGGTTTGGGGGATGATCTTGCCTTGGGGAGAGGGTTTGGAATGGTGGGTAGGTGAGAAAAAAAATTATGTTTAGGGGAGCTAAGGTGAGGCTAGGTTTTGGCAAGTGAATCGGGGGAATTGTTGGGTAAGCAAGTTCAGGAGGTGGGGGTGCTCAATCAAGTTTGGTTAACTAAGGTACGCCTGGTGAACAACGAGGTTCAGGTCATCAAGGTCCACAACCTTGATTATCAAGGCGTGTTGCAAATCATGCCGTATTTAATCCATTGTTACTATTTAATGTTTGCCTACAATTATTATAATTACTTTCAAACTTTGTGCATTAAATGCTGAATTTCATCATTTCACATTGAAATTTAATGAAACTTCCTTATTTTGCAAATACATTGAAAGAGGGGATAGGGGGTGAAAGTAAACCCAAAAACAAGGTGGATACAAGGTGACTTTATGAATAATTCTATCATTTAATGGCTATATTTAATGTTGGAAATGTTAAGTTTGGACTTTGAAACCTCAGTTGTAGTGTTTCTTTTAAGGATTCTTAACAATGGCCTTATTGGTTACTATATGTTTGAGCTAGAAGCTCAAGTGGCTACACTAATATGTTTGGTTATTTTTTTACTACCTATTTTGGAAAAAAATAAAGATAGCATATGGCTATTTTCCCCTTGGAAGGGTGGTATATTTGGCTATTTCAACTTGTAACCAATGTGTGAATAATGGATATTTCAATTTTGACAAAGTATATATTTAAGCAATAATAGAAAAAATTGTGGAGTCATTTCGCAAGTGTTGGAAGATTGGAATGACAAAGATTCGCAAAAAAATATGGCTAATGACTGAAGCTATTTGAATTACAACTTAGAAATTAAGGATGAAACACAATTAATTTATAAGGAATTGAAATTGAAATCACATGAATAGAATACAATGTAAAAATAAATAAAAATAACAAATCATGTGAGGGAGTTGAACCTTTGTCAAAGAGGACATTGCACCCAATTACAACACATGATCTTGACCTGTAAGCCACATGTTAGTTTGATCATAAAAGGAAAATAGGAAGGATAGATTTACCTAGAGCACAAATTGGTCAACATCATGGAAAACTAAGCTTGTTTTCCAAAAAAATCAAGCCAGAAGACCCTTTTTTTTTTTCATTAGTTTAAGTTGTTGTTACATCATCATAAGGAAAAATATCAATTGAATAAAATGGTTGTGCAAATATGCACACCACCAAATCTAAATGTTCACAAAGCCGATTCCATAATCTAGTTTTCATGAATGTTAGATTTGAGAAATTTCTCTCATCTTTTGTAAATCCCATAATATGGAACACAGCCAATTTTCCCACACTTGTGAATTCAGAAAGTCAAACACATAACAATGCATTAGAAGAGTGTTTCTTCCAAAGTTTGGATGTTGGATTAACATCCAAGGATGGTCCATAGCCCTTAGAGCATTGGACATCATTTTGATCTTGAAAAAAAGAAACTATAAGTCCAAAATGTTCACATAAAAAACAGCCAAGATCCAAGTTTGGGATGATCCAAGTTTCTTAAGCTAACTATAAAAACATTTCAAAATAGCCATATGAACAAGAAAGGTCTATTCACATGAAGTTTTTAACTAGTATTGTGGGTAAACGAACCTTAAACCATCCATCACATCCTAAATTGGAAAACATTTTTCCAATTCATCACTAACCTTGGTTAAGTGAAAACATGGTTATGTGTCTCAAAAGTGGCATTTGAAAATCCATACAAAAGATTAAAATTTTTAATGTGAAATGGACTTTCAAGTATAAAAATTTATTATAATCATTCCATCTACAACTTTTAAAAATTAAAAATATATATATTAAGAAAGTTTCAATGCACTTCATTAATAAATTTTTCATTTGATGATGTTTTATTTTCTAATTTTTATTTTAACATTACTTTGACATTTTTTGGGTTCCAATTTTTCATTTTTTCTGTGTGACAAATGTAATGTTATCATTTCAAAAGTCCATTATGAGTCCATAATCTTTTTAAAATTCATCCAAATTTTTTATGATGATTCCCATTAATGGTTATGAAAACATGAATAATTAAAAAATTAACAATGTTAATTTTGAATATGGCTTTAAATTTTATGTTTGTACGTAATCTAGAAAAATTACATGTGTGACAATCTACACAGTCCCCCTATTCATGTTTTCACTTGGTTGTAGATTCAAAACATTGTCTTTGCACATTGTTGATGGTTTATTAGACAATAACATGAGTCATAGACACATAAATAAATGTGTCAAGATAATGAGAATGTGTCATGATGGAAGTGCCAACAATTTGAAAATTCCAAATTTCCAAACTAATATTTAAATTAGGTGCGCATTCATGCGTGCCACCACATCTGATGTCCCATTCAATAAGTTTCGATATCCATTGAACACATCACCTATGTAAGCATTCAAGGGGTCAATGTATTAGTAGTAAAGATCTATTTGACACAACTTCATAACAACAACAAAATCACATATAAAACATTGTTAGATTGGGAGAATTTTATCAATTCATTTGGCCCTTCAAGCAAAGGCACGATGCGAGAGAGCCCAAACATTACTTCTAAATCACAAAACAACTCCAAATTACTAGCAACTTGATTAACAATGCCAACATCCTTATGCATTTTCAAAACCAAGGCCCAATATTAAGATAAAACTGTTTTAGCTAGGAATAACATTGAAATCCAATGGGTTTTGATGTCTTTCAAAATCCGTTGACCTTTTGTTTCCATGATGTTGGCCACTTCAATGAATTCATGAATTTTTTTTGGACTGTGTGAAAAATATGCATATAGGCTCTACATCACATCTTCAAATTTTCCCACAATGCTGAACTTGGAAAAGTCTAAATCGCCAAATTAGTGCTATGGTTCATGTAATGAACACCAATTATGAATGGTGCATTTTGATTTTTCATGGATTATCACACTTGTTTTGACACCTTGAAAAACATTCACCTTATTAACTCCAAAAATGATTAGTTTATATGCAATATTATCCTAATTCAAGTCACTAAAAAAAACCATGGTATCCACCAAAATGCACTTTAGGTTATTAGAAGTGGCCCCATCAACATCCATTCGTTGTAAAAATAATAACAATGGAATTCATTGCCAATTTTCAACAAAATAGGCATGAATGGAAACCCAAGATTGCTGATCTAAAGTTATCACTTCATCACAGGAAAAGGAAATGAAGCTAGTAGCTTCAACCAATGTTTTGGTTTTGTTGACAACCAAGTCATGCATGCAAGATGTTATCCCAACCATTTGTGTTTGACCAATAGGTTTTTGTAAAGTTTTTGACATCAAGGAAATGTTGTAGTTTGCTCATGCTTTCAAAAGCAATCATGGGCCTTCCTTTAATTAATATGTGGAAACATGTAAAAAATTGCACCAGTTTTTTTTTTTCCTTTCTTCAATAGCAGCATGATAAACTTGCTTGAAAACTAAATCCTTCGTAGTTATTGCATATAACCTTTCATTCTTAACATGGACAATTTGTCTTTGTTCATGTAATATTCACCAACACCACAAACTCTAGGGACTACCACTAAGGCTTTCCTTCTTCCAACATGTTTTTAAAGGTTGCTAATTTTAAGGGTAAGCATTTCGTCCTTACCATCTATTTTGCAACAAACCTTGCATCTCATTAGTAGGTGCACCTTCCCTTGTTCATCCACCACAAATTTAGCCCAAAGGTAGTTTCACACTCCAAACATCATGGTTCACACCTTATTTTGCTTATATGCTTTCCTTTTCCTTTTAGTCTTCTCAACAAAAATCCAAAGATTTGCATCAGAGAGAGGTTCAATTGGGGTAAGAATTGGGGTTTGGTTGGTATTAGAAGATATTAGATTACTAGACATTATATGAAAAAAAAACTTGTGGAACTTAAAGTCCTTTGGAGGTTGCAAAAGGGTTGTGTTTAATGGAAAAAAAACTTTAAACTTTAAACGGGAATTATAGACACTCAAAAATCTCAATAAAATCATAGATTGGTCACAACTCATAATGGTAGGTTGCAATGTGATTGAAGATGAATTTGGAGTTTGGGATTTAAACAAATTAATCACATGTTACAACTCACAAATGATAGTGGTAGTGGAATTGAAGATGCTTCTTGACTTTGGATAGATGATTGGTCACGACTCACAACTCATAATGGCAATGTGATTCAAAATGACTTTGGACTTTACAATGTGTACAAAATGCAACATTGAGATGGATTGTATGTAAATTTGTAAAAATCATAAGAGAGCAAACAATGGAAAAACACATATTTCTATAATCTGCACTATATAGTAACGTCTTATACCCTAGTTCAATTCTTCAAGCTTTGTATTCACAAGCACATTACAAGGTGCACATTGAGTAGTGTTGCCAATGACAATAACAATATCTTACAACAACCTTGCAAGTTGTAAACAACTAAATCAAAAGATAGGGTTTAACGTTCTAAACTCTGTTTTTTCCATTGAAAGCACTTTAAGCAACAAGCTTGAACATTGAAGTCTACAAAATGATTTTCCTTATTCTAGTGTTTATCGTTGAAACTAAACACATGGTTAACCATCTCATGAGCCATTGGGTCTATCACATTACCAAATATGATGATTACCAAGCTTGTCATCTAGCTTGCTGCTCTAGCTCTCTAGGCATGAACATTGAAGACGTTCATTCAACTAAAAAATACTAAAATCTAACAGACAATTCTAATAGGTAGATCATAGATGTGGCGTTATCATATTCACAATCCATTGGGTAGTGGGAACTTGGAAGCAATGGTGATGGCGATCCTAATTGCATAGCTAGTGATGGTGACAATGACTTGTTCACATTCAACAAGTGATAAGTGTTTCTAACCTAGGTTAATGTTTTGGCGAGAAGTGACAACAATGTGGTAGGTAGCGACAACTTTGGACAAAATGATGGAGCCATTTGATGGCGAGAACAATTTCAAGCTCGCCATACATGGCAATAGCTATTAGAGTTTAGGAAAAATCGTAGGTGAACCCTAGGTAGCCTTTCGATGATTATGCCCTAGTTTTAGCTTTTTTTTTTAAGGTTTATAGGTAGAAGGGGCAGATTCTGGGTTGAAATCTGGTGATATTTCACCACTAAAGAAAACACTGCTTAGTTGTATATGGGACTTTGGAGGGTTTTTAAATTTGTGTTGTGTTGTTCTTTACTTTTCTGGTTCTGAATATGCCACTCCATTCAAGACCTGAATCAACAATTAACTGACAGTTAACCTCTGATTAATCTCAGTTCTAGTCACTTTTTTTCTTCCAAAAACATTTATCTAGATTCTGATTTTGGTTTTGGTTTTAGTTTCACATATAAATTAAACCAAGAACCCGATTCCAAGTCCAGTTGATTTTATAAAAAAATCTGATTACCCACCCAACATTGATTTTTACCATAGGTATAGTGTAGTTGCTGATTCACCCAAGCCTCTCTCCTCTCTAAGGAAAAGATATCCAATTCATTACACCAATTACCAGTAATGAGGCCCTTGGATGGATGGGGGGCATCATATTCATTCCTGAAATTCTGGCTTAGCCAGTAGGTTACCACTTCAGGCATTTGCCTGCCTCCTTTGGGCCTAACCCTAAAACCTTACAATTATGCTTCATGGTGAGGCCTTTTAGTAAGCCTATATTTAAGTCAGGAAAATCTAAATTTGGACTCAATTCTCAGAGAAGCTGATTTTAGGTATTCATGTAATATGATAATTTTATGACATTTAATTTAGAAGCAACCAATTTATGTTTTGGGGGGTAATTTTAAATATTTTATAATGGTAGGCCTACCAGTGTAGGTAACTAGTTCCCCTAATGCCTTAAGGATATGGGTTTTCATCTTTTTCCTTCTTTTTGGCAAACTATACAATCCCATCCGCTCGTCCTCCTCATCCGCCAATCTCGGCCCTTGATAAGAAGGCCACGTCGTCGCTATTCCCTCCACCAGACAAGGCCACGTTCTTCTCCCTCTTTTAAATTTTTTTTTAAAAAAAATTCTAAAAAATATAATGCCGCCTCCTCCTGCCTTGCACGACAAGCGGCCACGTCTGTCTTGGCCATTTGAGGACCAGCAAGGGAGAGAGAGAAAGAGACAGAAACTAATTAAATATAATAAAAAAAATTACAAAGCGACGGGTCGCTCGTATAAAATCCTGCTGTGTAGTACGACTCGAGTAACTGACAAGAGTGAATCGTGACCGTTTCATTTGGAAGAGACGAAGGTATCGACGGTTTTAGATGTAGTAGCGGCTCTCGATCAACCAGAGTTTTTACGAACACTCGCCAAACGAAAAAAAAAAAAAAAGCCCCTCTCCCAACCCCCGCCCTGTTGCTGTCTTATTTCGTTGTTGCTTCTCGCGTACGACGAGGGGAAAAAAGCGAGCGAACTTGACACTTTTGTTTTTCCTCTTCTTTTTTCGGTGTTTTTTTTTCCCGTGTCGTCGCTGTTGCTCTGCTGCAGCAGTTTGGAAGTGTTAGCAAGGTAGGTGGTGGACGCAAGGGTTTGAGCTCCATCGGTTTATCGTTGTGGTTTTATAGGGTGTTGCTCTTTGGAATTTCGTTTTGCTTGCTCTGTTTTTTTTTTGTTCAGATTTGAGAATAAATGTCGTGTGTTTTGGAGCTGGGACGAGTTTGATTGGAAAGCCTGCCTCCAAAACAGCATAAAGCGAAGGAGAAGTAGCAGCAGCCGCAGCAGGAGGGGCAGAACAGATGCTGTTGTTATACTCATCATGTCCGACTTCTTCAGTTTGCTTCGCTGAGGAACCAATGTTATAGTAGATCTATCTCTTAAGTTGTTCGTATCCGGGTCGCTTGGAATTGGAGTGAGGTACCATTTGCAGCAAAGTTGGAGTGCAAAAGGAAGCCATTCTTTGTTTGCGGAAAAGGGAGGTTTGAAACAACAGGGGGCTTGAGTGAAAAAGGCGAGGTGAGAAGAGGGAGAGCGACAGAGACAGAGATAGAGACAGAGAGACTTGTGGCTTGAATTTACCTGGGAGTTAACTAGAGAGAAGGAGGAGAATCAGATAGAGACACGGAGGTAGCGATTTTGATTTAATGAATGACTTGGAGGCCGAAGACGACAAGGATCAGTGGGTAGACTCCGAGGCAGATCTAGCCTCCGAGGCATACTCCTCCGAGAGTGATGACACGGACGCCGAAGTTCCGGAAGTAACCGATCCTGTGGCTGCTGCCACTTCAACCATCGTTCAGGGTTCGTTACCTTCCTTCCCTCGGTCTGCATTTCTGTTTCAATTCTCGTCGCCAAACTGAAGAAGCTGCTATCCTGATATAGCATCTGTAGCACATGCACACACGCGAAAGGCTTTCAATTTCGGGGTCAGTTTGACCGTGTCCTAGGGAGAGAGAGGTTCACATGTGGAAGGGAACATCCTCGAGGTATGTGTCAACAGGTGGTTTTAGAATGGACATGCGATTGGGTTTCCACCTGGTTCCTAAATGTGGCCTTTATCTGTGTCTCGTTTTGGAAAAGAGGTTTGTAGAGTGTAAGATTTCTCAAGTGGAAAGGAATGAGTCCTTGGTCGGTTGATGACTTGCTCTTGATACCGGGGAAGACTCCAATGATGAAAGCCATAGATTTGTAGTGTGGATTGCAATAGTTTAGAGCTCATCTTGCAAGCCTTGACATAGTTATCTCAGCTTCAGATGCTCTGTTGTGAGGCTCTTTATTTGGATTGCTCCACAAACACTATGCAGGTAGGGGATAGGGGCCAGCACTTGCCATTGCCACTTGTACTCAACAAAGTTCTAGTCTCGTAGGGTTAGACCTAGAATTTTGAAACTGTGAAAAATGTAGAGGGAGCAAGGGGGTCTGAAGATAAAGAGGTGGCTTGGCAGGGGCTGAAGACAGGAAACTAAAGTTGACACCAGTGAGAGGGAGCATTAAGGAAAACGTAAAGGAAACGGAGTTGGGAAAGGGTTGGAAACCTGTAATAGGTGGTAAACTTCAGGTACAGGAAGATAGAGCTCAAATGCAGGCAGCAACAGCTGGTGCAGCTTTTTTGTCTCCTTCGCCCAAGCAAACCAGCAGTGAGAAATCCATATCTGTGTCTGAGGCTCCTGCTTCTTCTGAGAATCTGAAAAAAGATGGTAATTTGCTTGTTCCTGGATGATTGATGGTAGTACCAATTTTGTCAGGCAAAGTCCACATGGGTTCCTGAGCATAACCGAAGGTAAGAAGAAGGGGAATGACATTGTGGTCTGCCCACATACTCTTCATAGTTAGGGTTGCTGCCTCCATTTTGAAGGTGGACATGATGATCAAGCCATCTCAATGGAACGCGGTTGACCATTTGTTCTCCAAGGAGTTGGAAGTCTCTGGCTTTTGATCCTGGATGATTTGTATATCCAATGCTGTTGTCTATGCTCATTTTAGAATGCTCTAGTAGTGATTTGAACCCACAAACTCTTGCAAGGTGTCCATGAGTCCTAGCCATTTGACATTTGGCTTGATGCTTTATGAAGTGGCAGGCATTGAAGTTAAAAGTGTGCAAGGTTTCTGATTGCAGGGAATGAGAGTGACTCAGATGTCAGGAGGGTCCCAGAAATGTCAGGAAAAGGTTTGGGATCAGGGGCAGGGTCATCCCGCAGCCATGAGAAGGGTAGTGCTGGACCATCTTCTAGAAAAAGAGGGGGAGCTTCTGCTGACAAAGAGCACAAGCGATTAAAGAGGTCTAAAGTTACATCTTTCTTAATCTTAGCCTATGTCAACTGCAGAGGCTTCAAATTCAGAATTTCAGTGACTTCAAAGGCAATGGGACATGCCAAGATCTGGGTCAAGCAACAGATCATAGTCATGCTCAATATACCAGCATATATGTTTAGATAGATGCTGAAAGGAGGCCTGTTTTGATACTTGTTACATGAAGTGAGATTATTGGTTTTTTCCCAGAATGTTTCCAGCAGCAGACTTGCAGTCTAGCACAAATTGCTGCAGTTTCTAGTGAGTTTTGTCCAGCTGTATGCACAGGGGAGTAGGGCACATGGATTGCATCATTCAAAGTAATGTATACAAATGTTTGCATGTGGCCTGCAGGTTGCTAAGGAACCGTGTGTCAGCACAGCAGGCTAGAGAAAGGAAGAAGGCTTATCTGAGTGACTTGGAAGTGCGATCTAAGGAGCTTGAGCAACGGAATGCTGAACTTGAGGAGCGGGTTTCCACGTTACAGCGTGAGAATCAGATGCTGCGTCAAGTAAGTACTTCTGCAGAGTCTTGAAATATTCTCACTTTTTAAATTCACCCATGGCTAGTACACAGTTTCATCAGTCAGCAGCATCCAAATGACAGTGCCATGACAAGATATGGAGGTGCTCACTTATTGTTTTGTTGCAGATTGTGAAGAACACAACTCTGAAGAAAAATACTTCTGGTGGAAGCCCTGGAGTGTGATCATATTGCCTTTGCAAAGACCTTCAGAGTAGTGCAATGCTGTGGAAAGCATCCAAGCGGTATAAACACGGTTTTGGTGGGAAAGTTTTTACAGCAAAACCTAACAATTTGACCCTCTCCTCTTTTGGTCATCTTAGTTATCCACCCCATTCCATTTAGCAGGATGCCCTAGTGGTAAGAGTCAATAGGTATCAGGGATATCCTTTTGTTTGCTGAGATGTGGAGTTCAATTGGACTCTCAGGCTGTAAGGTGTTACCCTCACATGAAACTGAATATTCTTTCTATTGAAGAGCCCGGTTTGACTTCTATACAGTGCAGAGATATGGAGTTTATCCAGACTACAGATGCAATATTTCCACTGTGCATTCTCTCAAAGCATAGCTCCAGCCTTCTGGCTGGCTCCATTGTTGTGACAAGAACATGCAAATGTTTGAAAGAACAGATGGATCATGATTCTTGATTAGGGATGGTGTTGTTAAGTCTTATGCATTTGGTCATTGCTTCCTTTGGATTTATATCAGTTACAATGTTTGAACAGACCTTACACTTAAAAGAAAGGGCTTGTAACACCTGGCTGGGGGTCACTGGGGGAAGTGCCCAAAGTGGACTGGAGTCTGCAACTTGCTTATGTTTTGAGTAGACCAACTAGCTTTGCTGGGACCCCTACATGGGAGTAATATCTTGCAACCTTCCCGTGCATTGACACTGCCTCTGTCACCACTACCATTTTACTCTGCAATTGCCCATAAATGCTGCCATGCAAGAACCCAATTTGTCAATAATCCTCTACTCAGCAGCCCCTAGAAACTCCAAAAATTCTCAGAGATACACAACCAGATGGAAACCCCAATCCAGTTATGGCCAGAATTAGCTAACTTTTCAGTTCTAAAAATATAGATTTCAAAAACTACTCATAAGTTTTTAATACCAACAAATCAAGGAGTGAAATCCAGGAGACAAATCCGGTAATCAAATCCGATACTTACAGTTTTGATTTTTATTTATTTTTGGTTTTATCTACAAAATTAAGTTTAAATCTATTCTAGCCTTTAACATTATCCTCCCTTTTATTCAAGTGATGACATCCTCATTATCACTATCTGAATACAAACTATTGAAAACTATTCTACCATTTCTGTGGGTCTAGAATCTTGGGGTGGAGTTGCTGTTGTGGACGTAGGAGGGTCACCGGAAGGTAAAATGTCAACCCGAGGAGGAGGGGGAAGCTTGATAGTTCCTTTGTCTTCACCTCCAATAACTTACTTCAGTTCTCTTTTGGTTATGGGTCCGGGTCCGGTGACTTCAACTTTGGCTTCGAAAGTCGTTAAATGTGAATCCACCTCCATGTGTGTGCTAGTATCTAGTTCCATGATCTGCCGACTATCGGAAGTGGTGATGGAATGAGTTTGGCTAGGTGCTGGAGAATTACTAGATTCAAACAAGGGTGGCACAACGTTGGGGAAGGCCTCCCCGATATGCCTCCAATTGCACCTTGTACCGTTCCTCATCCTACCAAAAGGAGGCGAAGGTTTTCAATAATGACTTCGGTAACTTGCCCTTTATAAACCTCCCACTGGTCCAACCGGATCTTGCACGCCTTCTGCAGCTGATAGATCATGAGCTCCGACCTCATCATAAACGCGCACTCCATCTTGAGGTTTTTGAATTTTTCCATCCAATGATGGTAGAGTTTGGCGGACTTAGCCTTGTACCGAATAACTTGCACTTCTTCCCTTAACGCCCGAAACTCCTCTTGGATGGCTGGGGTGTCGTCATGGAGGTCTTGAATACTTCGCTGGAGGTTAACAATGGTTTCGATAGCCTGCTTGAAGTCCTCGTCTGACTTCTGTAGTCGCTTGTTAAGGACCGAATGTTCAGTCAACTACACTCGTTCCTTGGCCAACCAGAATTCCCATTGGGTCATCGTCAAAGACTGATCCAACACATTTCAGTTCTGCTCTTCCTTTCAGTACTTCTGCTGAAGCTGATCCCTATCGGACAGTAGATTGTCTAGGGCCATGTTGATTACCGATATGCGGGTTTCGTAATCCGGTAACCGGTTCCAGTAATCCTTATTGAAGACCAAGGCTTCATCTAACTAGAGCTGCATGTTCTTGAAGTTCTATAGTTCCCCTTGTAGACCCTCGATTGTTAGGGCATCCTGCTTTTCCTGAGCTTGGTGCCTCTGCGATTTTCACATGAGGTTGGATTAAAACTTCTGCTTGGTTCTTCCTTTCTTTTGTTGCAAGTTTCTTTGCAGCTGTGAATTAGTGGGCCTCTCAAAACTACCGAAAATTCGACGATGCTTTTCTCGAGTTGTTGGAGGGACATTGTCAAAGGCACAGCAGGCACTTGAACACTCTCTCGATGTTCCACCGAAGTTGGGGTGTAAAATAGATTGGCGCCTATCAAAAATGAAATGGCTGGCACTTGCAAAGAAGGTGGAGTCTCCATATCACCAAAGTTGGGGTTTGTACCACTCGAAAACCCTTTCGGTGGTGTATCGACTTCCGATGCTTCACTGAGAAGTATTTGCTCCCCCTGTAGCATGTCATGCAAATTTTGAGATAAGGTGTCGGGGGTTGCTTGGGCTACAACTTTGTAAGGGTTCGGCATCCTTGAGCTCTCCTGCGTACCAGACAGACCTCCGGGTCATACCGGACTTGGATTCCGCGTCTTTGATTTTTTGTTTGGGCTGGAGTGTTTGTCAACAAGGGTCCTCTTCCTGGCGAATGACTCGGCCCTCAATCCGATCTCGGACGTTGTCAACTGAGGTTCCAACCACAAAATACCGGAATCAAATTCGATACCCCTAATTCCGATAACGCTCTTGTTTCAAATTCGTCATTTAGAGGGTCAACTCCCTCTTGTGCATCTGTCAAATTACCTAGATCTACTGGATCACCTTTCGAAGGCACGTCCGAAGCTCTACGTTGCTCATCAAAAGTTTGTTGCAGCTTGACAGTGGCGTCCACATCTTCCTCCTCGTCCGATTCTGGTATTATCAATTCCGAATCTACCGAAAAAATACTTCCGCAGGAGGATGTTGACGATTTGGGCCGGACCAAACTAGATCTGGTTCCTTTCCTCCAAAGGTTGCATTGTCCTTTTGAATGTGCCAAAGGATCTTTTAGCGTACTGTAGAGGTTGGAAAAACCACGACAGATTAATTGATCTGTTTTCTGGTTTCGGCCAGGGTGATAAGAACCCCATCAATTTTTTCACCACATGCGTGCCGCGACTTCCCTTTAGCTGTAGTGCTTGGATGAGGGCGAGCATGCAGGCAAGGTGCGATACTCACTAACCTTCTTTTGGTAAGAACGCATCCGGCGACGCCATTCTGCTACAGCACATTTCGGTAGCGTTAGCTTGAAATACGACTGGCAGTTTGCTTTTTCCGGCGACTGGCAAAAGGAACATCTCCCTATTGATTTCTTTGGTAAAAAATACCGTAATGCCTTGCACAACTGACTCAATGACTTCCGGGTTGAACAGACGATGGCTTGCAAGAATTCCTTGATTAATGGCGTTATGGGCCTTAATTGCACGCCCATGTATCCGAAAATACCCACTTGCTTTGCCCAGTGGATGTCCCTACTCGCGGTCCATCTCCGGAAAGAACGTCTTTCCTTTTCTGAAGAGGGACACCACCATTGGTGGACTCTTCCTTTCTTCTTCCGGTTTGCTTTGCTTCCACCACTACCGGTTTCTTTTTCCTTCTCTTAACCTTTAAAACCATCCTCCTCTCTTTCTCTGCCTGCTGCCTCAACATCCTTTTTGCCCTCCTCCCTATTTAAGAAATCTAGGAGCCTTCCAGAAAGCATGACAAAAGCTAAAAAAAGCTGAAATACTCGAATCCTCAACAAAAGGAAATGAAGAGGCGGGCCCCCGTTTTCTAGCACTCAAACCGGATGAAATTGGTTCGGGTTATGTTGGTTGGGGTTGGAAAACGGTGGGATGGGAATTTGAAGCCTCATCGCAATTTGAAACGACATAATTGGTTAATGACCGAAAGTGGGGTTAAATTGGTAGTGCCTCAATGAAAGAAATCCTTGGAAACACATCCATATCCATCCTAAGAAATTCCAGCTTGAAATCTTCTCCTTCAAATTCCATAACTTTGGAATATCCAGCCGATTCCATAAGTTAGAAATCTTCAGCCAATTCCACAAGTGTGGAATCTTTAGTCCATTATGCCAGTTTCGAATTGTGTATTAATTCTATACTCTTGGAATCCTCAGCATTTCCTGGAATGGGATCATTTTTTTTAGTTGATTTCTCAATCATCTAATTTTCTTACAATTTTGGAAATCTGGAATCCACAGGTGATTCAGGAAATTCCAAGGGATTCCCAAATTCAGGTTCTGGTGCATTTCTATCAGCTTTAGGATCCTGTTCCAATTGCTCAATTTGGGCATCCTATTCCATTTCTCCAAAAGACTTCAGTTGGGGTACCCTAAGGTTTCCTTCCCTTCCCCCTTCTAATGGAGCTTCCAGCCCACTGGGAGCTAACTCTAAATTTCAGTAGGGCTTCAAATTGTTGACACTCACCAGAATTGGGTTTAGGATCAAACTTATCTTTTGCCACCAACAATTTGATGTTGTTGGGGGAGGCAATGTCAGATCTGGTGAAGTCCAAAGCAACTTTTTTTGAACTTGCCAATGTGGGTTTTCTTTGCCCTTTGAAACCACAATATGTAATCCCATACGGAAAGAAATTGTCCTTGTTATGTTAATGGATGCACAGTGCATGGTTCTATGGTCTCTTTTTTGTGGTATCATATGCATCCCTTGGTGTCTCCTTGAGACTTTTTAATGCCAATAGTTGGCTTGCCATAACCTTGGTTGGCATGAAGTTGCAAGATGTCTAGGAGTGTGTTGTGGGTAACAAGTATTATGTAGGCATAATTGGGTGAAGGTCGTATACTAACTCAAATGCTGTAAGACATGTGCTATTCTTGAAAGTTGTTACTGTATGAAGGTGTTCATCCTTATTTATTTGTTTGTCGTTAACTAACTTGATGAGCCGAAGCCTAATCACCTTGTTGGTATACTCTCCTTGGCCATTACCCTGGGGTAATATGTTATGGAACTACTATGCTTCAAAAGAAAATGATTAGTAAAAATCTTAATGGCTGCATTGATAAAATGCACACATTTATCACTGACTAGAGTTAGAGGGTAGCCAAATGTGGTGAGAATGAACTCATAGATGACCTTGGCAATGATTGTATATGTGTTAATCCATAAGGTTTTGGCTTCCACCCATTTTGTTGCATAATCGGTTGCCACCAATATATGATGATCCCGATTAAGATGTCAAAGTTTTCTTATTAATCCATTTTCAATGACAAAATTAGAGCTTATTGAAAAAATTGCCCTTGTTTTCCATCTTGGATGTGCCAAGTTGGAAAAAACTATCACTCTCAATTTCGAAAATACCTACAATTTGAAATGAAATGCATTTTCTATCATGTTCTTTACATTAATCATTTTGTTGTGAATATTTAAGCATGCATGAAATCTTTGAAGTGTATAATAGTATGGAGGAGCAAAGTTTACTTGGTGTTTAGCAAACTAATAAGTTGTTGTCATAACTAGATTTGTCTTCACCATACACCTCCATCTTTTTACATAATTGTGTTAGGAAATGATTGTGACTTGCTATTGCATTTGTTGTAGTGTATGTATTGTGATTACTATTATTGCAATGTTGTTATCACATGATCGAAATTACAATGTTCTTGTTTACTATGATGTTATCATTGCGATGTTGTTGTTAAAATAATATGCTTCAATTAATGCAACTACTATGATTCCTCACTAATCAATTTGTTGTTGTGAAACTATGTAATAATTGTTGTGAGGAGTGCGGGAAAAAAAATACTTTGAAAACAGGATAGTTCTTATAGCATTGGGGTTGTTATTGATTATCTGGATTTTTTTTACATGTTAGTTAAAACTATGAATTCATTTTGAAATCTACATCTTTTGTAGACTAGATGGTAGCTACATTCAATGTTACCATTTAGTTACCTTTTCTTGCCACAAAAACATCCACATAGGCTGGATTGTTACCTAACATAACATGTGTGAACACAAGGTTAATTTCAACCTTTTTTGACAACTAGGTTACAATTACCTCCTAGTGTGGCACCACCTTAACAAAGCCAAGCGTGGGCCATTGTGAGCAGAAGGGAGAATTGAGTTTGTGTTGTAAGAAGGCATGATAGAAACTAGTTTAACCAAAAAAGAAGGGGTCTAAAACCTAAAACTCACAATCTCAACAAATAGATTTGTCTCCAAAAGTAAAGTATATTTGTTGTAGGTATGCCATGTTATTCCATACTCATCTTCACTCAGAATCAGTTAAAGATACAAACAAAATCTTGATATTATTGTGTTCTAAACTACTATCACACCATCGTTCAACCACAAATTGGAATTTGATCATTGGATTAGTACCATCAAGGTTCCTTGGGTCTATTGAGCTCCTAACCACTCCAATGCAATGTAGAATTCTATTTATCTTTACTTTCCCACACAATCCACGTTCTACATTATCTCCTCCTTTTTATCATTTCCTCACAACACTAGAAGAAATCCCCACTCCCTACAATTGCAAGGCCAAATGCCACCCAAATACAAGTTCAACTATCTTATGTCCCCACTTCCTCTCATAGATTTTGCACTTTCAACAAAAAGTTTCATGCAAATTTCTCTACAAATATCTCTTGCCCCAAGGATACCCAAGATAGGTTTCTTGTGTACTTCAATTCCCACTAAACTTGCAACCTAATGGTCACTCAACAAGACTAGATTTTTTCTTACTACATGCCCAAGTGCTAAAGGTTAGATCACCTCATGATGTCATCCCATCATGGCATCAATCCCTCAAACTATTGTTGGAATAAACATACCTTTGACCTAATTTCAACTACCAAGCGCAGTGGAAGAAATTTACAATAGTTTATGACTGTCAGTCATCAAAATCACAAAATCTCAAAACCACACACAATAACCACTAACTCCACTCTTGCCTACTTGTTCATTCCTACTTCTTCTTCAAGGCTTAAAACTTAAACTTCCCTTCCCCTTGAGTCTTGCATCACTAGGATAGATAGGCCATTGAGGAAACACTTAAGAAGTAGAAGGTCAAATCCTTACACATTTTCCCTCTACTTTTGAAGCTCAAAGAACATTTTTAGCCCTCCACCTAGCACCTCCCATGCCGAAGTTGTGGGGTGTTTGGTGTAAGGGGGCTCAGTGTTTGGTGATGGGTGAATTAATACAGATTAGGATTTTGAGCTTAAAACCTTTTGTCGTTGCATCAGGCAAGAGTCAATTGAAGTGCTCACAAGCCACATCTGTGCTGAAAGATTAGGTAACTCTAACAATAACAAAACATGTAGGGAAACTCATGAACTGAAAACAAAACTTTTTTATTTCCTGTTCGAAAATTTCATAAACCAGATGTGGTTGTGGAATAGAGAACTAAGACATTTCCAATCAATCAAGGGGAAGAAGACTGTCAGTCATGTACACATAGAAAACATCAGGGCATTTGGAATTAAAAATTCTGGCCAGTTGCAGTGGCACTAACTAACCAAGAGATATATATGTACAAGACAGACTTTGAGGCGCAAGTTTGGCTCGTACTGCAACATTTTTCTACAAGTCATCCTGTCTGATGGGTTTTCTCTTCTATGCAACATAGTCATATCAATTCTATACATTAGAAGCCCAATTGCGTTGCTGCATACACACACAAAAAATGTGTATCACAGAAGTGTCAGCCAAAGAAATGCCAAACCTAAGACTTCTCAAGACAACCTTCATGAATCCAAGCTATAAAGATAAAAAGCACTCATAAAGAAGGCACCAAAAAAAATTCACCTGTTTTCTCTTTCGTTTGCCAGGGGACATCTGTACACCCTCCCCATGATCGTCAATCTCCTGCTTGATGCTGTCACTCATTGGAAGTTCCCCAAAGCCTTCAATACGGGGGTGTAACAATTTTGGAGTCCCTGACTCTCTTGCAAGTGAACTCCTGCAAACACAAAAAAATTCATATCCACAGTCTTGCTGATTATCATATATCAATATTATGCAAATGTCATGTTAAGACTTGCTTATAATTGCAACATACAAAGCTGTCCTACATGGGACATCAATGACTTCTAGTTGCTAGTTAGCCTCTGCAGTTATGATCAGCTGGAAGCAAAGTAGCCTCTGCTTCCAGAAAATAAATATTATATGTAGTCACCTCTGTCATGGCACAGTTGCAAAAGTCCAGAGAAAGCATGAACCCAGATTTCATGAGGAGTCCTGGAGGGTAATTGGACGAGGAGAAGCCACTCAGCAAAAGGGGCAATAAAACATCAGACAACAGACAATGGCTTACTGCTGCTGCAGATTTGGAATTTGTAGAGAAGAGAGCTGTTGCTTGAAGTGTTGCAAGACAGGAGGAGGCTGTTGCGCCTGTGGAAGTCCAGTGAAGTTGGGTGCCTGGGGGTGCCATCCCATGTGCCCTTGACTCACTGGCTGGCCAACCAGCTGAAGGAGTCCCGCTTTCATGTCTAATTCCCCACTGAAGAGATCTTGGCCAACTTCCACACTGCTTAATTGCTCTAGTCTCTCCCCCTTCTTAGAGCCTGCAAAACTGGAGGGTTGACGTCGCCTCCCTGGCCTCTCAAGGCCCACCTGCTGTTGCTGACCTTGTGCCTGCAGATGCTGCATCTGCATTGTAATTGTGCCTGGAGGTGGGTTTACCTGCCACTGACCTACTATCTGCACCATAAAGCTGGAAATAGAGTTAAGATTGTTCATTCAAAAGCAGAGCAATTTTTTTTTTGAAGCAACCGTAATTGGAAGCATGAAAAATGAGATTGATGTTCTTAACAGTCTCATTCCAGATCTTCACGTCACAGCAGGTCACATAGTTGACGCATAGCTTGTTTGTGATGATTATTCCCAGTTGGAAATCAACTCCAGTTGTGAGATTGCCATTAAGTACAAAATATTGAATGTTGACATGTTAACTTAATCTAAAGAAGCCTTTGACCTCACATCTGGGTTGCATTGCATTGTGGCCACTCCTAGAAACTTTGTTTAGACCTTCGACACTCATTTCTTCTGAGCCAACTCAACTGGAGCTTTTGCACAAATAGAGGCGACGGAAATCCATTAGTCTGGCAGCTGTTTGAGTCCACAGGAACTGAGTTCAGTTACCTGCTGAGTTGGCAGCTGATGAGAATGGATGAGAGCTGGTTGCTGAGTTTGTGCCTGCTGCAATGTCTTTGCATACACCATTAAATCTCCAACATTGCTGCAGCCACAAATGTTCTAAAACACATTTGAACAAGCTCCTCAGACTGAACAAAAAGCTATGTACCATATAACAAGCTAGTCTTTTGTGCATTCTGATGCTACATTTCCCCTCATCTCTGCATAAAACCTTACACAGTTGAACACAAGATGGCCACTGCAGTACTAAAGGCAAAATTTGCACAAATTGACATCACTGGCAACACTGACCTTCTCATCGCTGGCTCCCCATCTTTCAACTTAGGCTGCAGTTGTACCATTTAGTAAAAAGAAACCACTTCTGAACATGTATCATGTCAGGTGTTGCAGACCTTACCTGCCAGCAGCACCATGGATGAACATGTTCATCAGCTCCTGTTGTGAGCATTTCTTGCTGTAGCTGTCTACAAGCAGGCGGAGCCCACGCCCTAATTTGCACATATGACATCGTAATAAATCACATAGTATTTGCAAAGAAGCTTGCTTCAAGCCCTCAAAGCCAGCTGCTGCAACTAGTCTCACTACAGTTTGTTGCAGCATTCGCTGGGCAGCATCCCTGGCAAGTTCACTTTTCAGTCCAGCTGGCAGTGTAGGCCCTATTCCAGAACCCTTCAAATCAATTCTACTCAGACCTTCAGTTTGAACCGTAAACCTGTCCTTCACCAATATGCCCAGACTTGATGACATGGGCAGTGGACATACACAAGGATCCGAATCATCAAGGAACACTTGCTGGAAGTCATTTTCCTCAAAAAATGATCTTTGCCTACAAGGCACTGGATTATCTGGCACACAATTTCCAGGAAACATAATCTCTGGCAGCATGGATGCGTCCTCATCTCCTGCCTGGCCTGCTAGATTTGCATCCATACCATTTGCAGTGTCTGGAATGGGAGGATAATCTGTTGGCTTTGTCCCCTTATCTGCTTGAAGAACTGGCCATCTTTTGCATCGATTCATTGTAAAATTCAGGTATGCAGCCATTCCCTCTGGAGTGCGAAGACATGCTTCCTGATCCCCAAAGGAGAGTCTCTGTTGGGAGACACGCCGTGCCAGCCTGTCCATTCGAATACTGTGACTGTTGTGTAGACATTGGTTGTACCAGAGCTCCCCTGTAGTGCAACTCTCACTCCCACTCACCATTTGACCATAGCCAACATTTGTACGCGTTCGACTCCCATGCTACAACCACAGAAGACCTTTGCATCCATGAAAAAAATTGAAGCTGCTGAACAGGGTTGATACAATCCAGCAACATCTGCAGTTCCCATCTGAGCAGTGCCAAAATGTATATGCATGCTATTCTGTGATGAAGTAGCAAAACACAGCTTGCCAGACATTATAACAAGCTTGCAAAATACACAAGTAGCAAAAAATATGGATAACACAAACTGCTCTTCAAATCAAATAATGAAGAAAATGGATCTGAGGTGTTGAGAAGAGCCTGGAACTGAAGATTACATGGTTTGGCACCCCTGTTCAGCACATCATTCACACTTCCCAACCCATAAACTAGTGAAGGAGATTTGGTGCCTTTGAAAACTGATAGAGCTCAAGCAGACAAGAATTTTCACCTGTTTGGGGCTGACTGAAGCACCTGAGACACTCTGGCCCATCTGGAATGACTTTGTTCGCCAATTATTAGCCCCAAGATAGCCACCTCGATCTCTGTCTTCCACTCGGCTGTTCTCAAAGACAATGTCAAGGCAAGCCTAGTTTCAAAGTGATGAGATGTTGCTCCAAGCAATCCCCAGCACAGACCATTTTACTTTGACAAATTCTACTCAGTCATGCTCTATTAACAAACTTGACCCTCTAGAGAATTCAAAAGTCCCAGTGTCTTGAAAGATGAACAAGTGCTCTTAAACAAAAGCTTGAAGGACAGCAAGGTCTCTACATATAGAATTCTGAAAGAAGGAATAAGAAGACTATGCCATCTGAGTATAGTGCTGCAGAGCAACATCAACAAAACATCATGGTCCTTCTGACATGGAATAGGTGATTGTAAAGTAAAACCTCTGAGGTTAAAAATCAAGACATTCACCTAGCCCCTACTATCAGAACATGGGCTGATTTGTCAGAAGCTCAGAAGCTAAGAAGATCAGCTATCAAGTGTGCAAATGTACCTGATGGAGCCATCGATGGAGTCAAGTCCGTACTGCAACACAGACCCTATCAGTCATATCTTCCCCAGAATACAGTGCACTACAATATATGCAGCCCCTGACACTTCCGTATCTTCTTGGTTGTTACAATTTAAGGTCTTTGCACACTTGAAAACAAAAATGGCAAATCCATGTCTGCACTGCTTTTCAAATGTAAAATATTGAAGACTGTTGAGACATACCTTGAGGTTAGGGGATGGCAATGCTAGTGCAGTGTCAGCTTGTAGACGTGCCCAGTCTTCAGCATCTTGCTCCAGAGAGAAGTAAACACTGTCTGCATGCAATTGCAAATCTGTCCAGTGCCTCCCATGAAACACCATACAAATTGCTTTTTGAGTCAAATCCACTCAGTTACAAGGAATGAATCACATGAAGAATACCCCAATCTGACACACAGAGCAAACCCCAAAAAAATAAAATTCCAGGCCAGTTTCAAAACCTGCTGCCAGAAAATACCTGCTGGGTATGCACCAAAGATTTTGGCTCATCATAAGGTTTGATCAATGGTTATGCGAAGCAAGTGGGGGATGCATTGTCCTGTTTCAAAACTAATTGGGAAGATATCAGCAGGCTGAAGAAATAGAAAAATTGGGACATGGGTACCCATGTACCTAATTTCCCATTTTGGTTCATCGCGCATCGGTCAGAAGACCTCCCAAATCCACTGGATCTGTTTGACACTTTTGCATTCCCCTAAGTAAAAACCTTTTGAGTGAGATAGATTCTCACGACGACTTACAAGATGGGTGGAGGGAATTGGGGACGATAGCAGCTCCAACATGCTCCAGAAACAAGCACGCAGCCGCCTTGTCAAACAGAAGCGCACGTACGCGTAGCTGCAAGGCGAGCAATGAGCTGGAGCTTGACGGTTGCATGAGTTTACTCCATGCCCCCGGCGATGCTAAGTAAGGCAACATGGCAGCATGGTCACGCTCACTGAGCCAAGCTCGCCATGTATTCTGCTCCTCCAGTCGCAACGCAAGCTCGTAGCCCCCGCCATTCTCACCCAATAACCCCATCGTCTCCACTCTCATCTCATCCAAAAACCAACACCCGGGAAAAAAAAAACAAACAAACCCACCCCCTTCTTTCCCTCCTTCCTGCTGCTCCCTCCTGCTGCTGCTGCTACTCAAGCCTAGCACCACTATCTCAAGCTTTTGCTTTTCTGCAGTTAATCCATCTGGAATCTACAAACCCTAGAAACCGGATTCCAAGCTTTTTCCTACCTATCCTAATTAATGCCTACTAGGTACTGTGATTACTAATATCACTCCTGGAAATGCAAAGAAGGGCAATCAGGGCAATGAACATTATGAGGGAAGGAGGAGGAAGGGAGGAAGGTGATGAGAATAGAGTTTTCCTTAAAGCCATAACCTAGTCCAGCTTTCTTTCTTTCTTTCTTTCTTTCTTTTTTTATTTTTTTTTTTTTTTTTGGTGGTGGGTGTATTCTCTTAATTTTGTCATCCTTTCTTCTCTTTTGTTTTGTTGCTATCCATAAAGTCCAAAAAAAATTTGATTACACAGCAAAACTTGACAAATATAAGGATGATTTGGAACCCCTAAAAAGTTGTTAATTCGAGAATGGACTTGTTTGCCCACTTTGTTTCACTATATGTACTTGACTTGCATCTCTCCATAGTTCCATAGTCCTCTAGTTCTTGCGAAATATTTCCATTGCTTAACACTTGCCCTCCTCTTTGTAGGACAACCCAAATCCTTTCAACATTTAATTTCATTGTAGTTTTAGGTCGGTGAGCAAGAAGGTAGATAAATATATATTGATAGGTGGACAGGTAGGTGACTCGTGCTTGCATTCTTTTTCTATGTGTGATGATTCAAATTTTGTCAACATTTAATTTTGTTGTAACTCTAGGTAAGGAATAAACAAGTAAACATACAAATATGTGGGTATGTAACTATTTCAAGAGATTGGTAGGTTGAGTATAGAGAGAACCCTAGGGGGTTTTAAGTCTCACTTTGAGGAGAAAGTCCTTTGGGAGTTGGAAAGTATTTGGAATATCTATTATTACAACAAATCATGTCCTATTCCATTATAACACCTCCACTCAAATCCATTCTAGTGGAGTACATCCAAGTCCACCCAAATGTCCCCAATGAAAACCACTACCAACCATTGGTCACTACATCTAGTGATCTTTTAATGGACCACTCTAGAAATACCATTGGCATGGATTTAATTACATTATTTATTTATTTATTCATTTTTCCCATTGTTGCCCATTAGTGGAATGGGTCACATGTTTTTTTGACCAAATGCCTAGAATGTAGTTATGATGGAGTGGGCTTCTATTCTCCATGCAACTTTATTTCACATGCAAAATTTTTGCAAAGTGTTGAAAGGCAATTAACTTTATGTATGTTTAAATATCATGTGGAATTCCATAATTACAATTGTTTTATTGAGGCATTGTGCACAATGGATGTTGGTAAGACATTATACATGTTATTATCAAAATGATGTCAGATGTACATGCCAAAAAAAAAATCTTTTAAAGCATTGTGTTTTGATCCACTTAGCTCAAACTACTAACACACCTACAAGCTTGCATTGGTGTCACCCATCAAGAAGTTTTACATAGGTAGAATATGTTTAAAATGTTTTTGTTGTACAATTTAGTGACCTAGTAAAGAACCTAGTCAAGCTCTCCAAGAGCTTCTTCATCATTTTTTAATGCCTCAATGTCAACAATGGCCTCCATTTGCTCCACTTTTGTTGCCAACATTTCCTCCCCTTCTTCAATGCCCCTATGTTATTTCTTGCTACACTACCTGCTTGCATGTCCATGACCACCCCATCTATGTTTGTCCCAATCATCATGTCCACAACTTCAACCTACACCTATCGAACTTGTGTTTTTTTTTGCATAACTACTCATCAATTTCCACCACCCACCTTGGACAAAAAACACTTATGACATTGCCTTGTGCATAGGTCAATATAAATATTGGGAAATAAAAACAGAACTGCAAGCTATTTGTCACCCCTAGAAAATGAGAGTGAAGTAATTATTGCAACAATTACAACATTCCACTTACAATCCACTAACATTTAATTATAAAGTGCCAACTCCACAATAATGGAACACAAATGGAACACAAGTATAATATTAATGTAATGTGCCAATGAAATAAGGCATGTCACCATGTAATGAGTTATAAGTGGCACATGTGGATAGTGGATTCTGCCACAAATACATCTATCAAGTACAACACCTTATTTAACATTTGTCTACCCAAATATTAATTGAAGACCCAAGTTTAGACCCTGTTATGACCACGACACAATCCATTTCTTTATATTGGTAACACAATCCACCCACCACAAGCCTTGTCTTTAATTTAAATATAAACAAAACCCAATCTAAAACCTTATATATTTGACCATGCAACATAATTCATTTGTTTGCAGTGATTATGCAACCCATCCATTGGAATCATAGAAATGTATGTGTATTAATGGACTCCCCATGACCATTTGTTGGATAGCTAATAATTGTGTTCCATGATTGGAATTCCCAATAGGTGTGTTATGCCTATATATGTTTTAAGTCATATTATACATTGGGTTGATTAATGCATATGGTATTTTTTTCATTTAACTAGATTTTGTGGAAATCAAAAGCTCACCGAAAAGACTATTGATGGAAACACGTAAGGCTCCACATGTGCTGACACTCTTCGATCATGGTTTACCATCAAGAATCCATATTCATCTTGTTTCATGGTGGCATTACCACAAATGTTTATAGGAATCCATGAACATTTCACAAGCACAAGTCATAATCCTCCATATGACACATCAATTATCTTTTTCAACATGTTATTACAATGTAGAGCATGCTTCATGCTGCTTCATGCACACCCACATTCCATGGGGTATGGTGAAGGTTGATGTAATGAGGACCATACTGTCACCCATTGGCCACCGCCAATCCCTTTGACCATGCTTAAACCACTCAAATTATAGGGCCAACCTAGTTTGTGTGTCCACTATAATGTCACTCCAAACTTATCATTACTACTAATTACCTTGCCCACTTCAAAATGGGCTACATTAATCCCATTCCACTTTATTGTTGCCCATTGCAAAACCCCTTGACCATGCTTGTACCACTTACATTACATGATCACTCCACCAATATGTTCCAACCCAATATCACTTTAGATTTGTCATTGCTACAACCTCCCAAGCCTTTTCCAATATCATGGAATTTATTAATACGTTTCATTATACTACCACCCATGGGCCCAAGCTATTAAGAACCATATAAAATCTCATATATCGTTGCCACCCACCAAGAAATCCTACATAGGCACAATATATGTTTGGAATTCTCAGCCATACAAGAACCTAATCAACCATATACACCACCTTGATCCCTTGACTAAACTTGGACCACTTACATTCCATAATGATTCTATCATTGGTTATAGACTTAAATTGCTTATACATTTGAAGATCATTCCACCATCACTAGTGGTTCCACCACAATATCATTCCAAAATAGTTATTTGATTATAGTTCCTTCCTTGCCCACTTAATAGTGAAATGTATCATTTTATCACCAACCACCACTTGATGGGTTTATGTGACCAAACTTGGACCATTTACATTTGAAGGCCATTCCACCATTGGTTGGACATTACAATGTAGTTATTCCAAATTTGTCATTATTATTAGCTTACCTTGCCCACTTGATATTCAAATGTATTGGATGCATTCGCTTTTGGCATTACCCACCACCTTAATCCATTTGACCTAGCATGGAACATTAACACTTCAAGGTCAATCCACCATTAAGTTCCACTAGGCAATATCCCTTCATATGTGTCATTACTACAACCTACCTTGCCCATTCCATCATGGATTGTATTAGGACATGTAGGCTTTCCCATCACCCATTAATAATATTCCACTTGACCATGCTTGGACCACTTATGCAATATTGCAAAGTCATTTCACGATTAAGTTCCACCCCAATATCCCTTTAGATACATGTCATCACTATAAACCATCTTGCACACTCCATTGTGAGATGTATTAAGACACGAACCACTCTCTTACTAGCCACCACCAATCCATTTGATTGAGCTTGGACCATTTATACTACAAGGTCATTCCATCATAAAAATTATCCACATTGTCACTTTAAGCCATCATCACTTCCACATATATACCATATACATAATTATGTTCCAAACTCCATGAACACATATCATTAGATTAGTTTTGTCCCTCAACAAATAGACACTGACAATCCCATTTCACCCTAAAATGTGAGCTTGAAGTAAGGAAAATCTACACATTTACCCTACACACACATGAATTTTGATGCCTTGATGGGTCCATGTATATAACATTGAAAAGAGCATGTTCATGAGGTGAAAACACACACATGTATTACACCTTGATTGCCACAAAGTTCATGATGATGTGTGCTCATGAATTTCCTTTAACTCGCCTTCATTCAACCTTTGAATTGAGTCTACTTTACAAGGACTTCATTTTTCTTCCTTTTCATTTAGATCCCACATTGAGTAATTTCAAGTGTGTGGGTATGCAAAAAGGGCTACTTCAATTCTTTGTTCAAAAATTTGTAATTCCATATTTCATTCATAGTCATAACTATTGTTATGTGCTTGGGGTACTCCATTCTAGCTTAATGGTTTAGGACATGTGTAGCCCAAGGCATTTGTTTTGTTTTTCAACAACACTAGTGTACACAAATGGTCCACAAGTGATTCCTTAGTTGAATCACATTGGATTTGGTAGTCCACCATTAATAAAATACATAAAGAATTTGATTTGTAGTTCATTTGTACAAACCTATTAGTTACAAGTCCTAGTATATTGTCCAAATTACTTACTGAATGTTAATGGTCCACAATCTAATCCCATACACATTAAAGGTGCAATTGAAAACTTACAAGTTTGAAATATGTTGTTACCTTCCAATATTCTAGTGCAAACAAGATGGATAACCATAAATGATTTTAATTCTATTTGCAAGATCTTAAAACTTACACATTAGTGTGCCTTTCTACCAACACTCCATCATGGCAAATAACTTTGTTGGACCTAGATGTTTTTTCTTCTTTAGACCCACAATCTCTTTCTACATATTCACACAAACCCCAACAAATTAAGAAAATATTAGATATTAGATCACTTTTTGACGATATTGAAATCTTGTGATGAATTATAGTAGTTAAACTCTAACTTAAATGAGTTAAATCTTGCAACACATATCCAACAAACTCTCTTCCAAGGAACACATAAAACAAACCATGATACAATTAACAAATTTGGTAAACTTTTCATAATGCCCAAAATTTCATTGCTTGACTTTCTTATTGTTAAAACAAAGGAGTCAAAAGCTCAACTTATATAAATCATTGAATTTTTATATATATTGTGCATCAATTCTAATTGCAAGAACCAACCACCCAAGATGATCATACATGTGAAAAAAGATTCGAAAAAAGAATGAAGTTTAAAGATAAAAAATTCACAACAACAAAAATAAAATAAAAATGGCCTTCCATTAATCCATCATGGCAAACAAGCTTTTATGTGGACCTAAGTGTTTTTTATTCTTGGGAGCCAAATTCATGTGTTGTCCTATTGGGTCAAGCTCTTACTAATTCCTAGAAATTCCTAACCAACAAACACCACTTGCAAACAATAGATGACTTCAATGTTAGAATCTTGTGTTGAATCCAACATTCAAACTTTTTAAACCTAGAGTTTTTAGATGTGGCAAACTAAAATCTAATAAACTTGCCTCTAAAGAATGCATAAAAAATACCATAATACTAAAGACATATGATCCAATCATATGCCTAACAAGGTAGTAAACAATTTTTTGATGATAGGCAAAGGAGTTGAAGGTGAGTTCATTTAACTTAAAACATGGTAGAATGCTTTCTAATCTACATCATAATTGTAACAAGCCACCCAATGCATGTTAATACAACAAGTAATGGAAACTTTAAAAAATTAATTTGGAATCAAAAAGTTTCATAACAAGATGACTAAGAACACAAAAGAATATACATTGAAACACCCAAAAGCCTAAGTTATAAGATGAAACACCCAAAACCTTAATGGGCATGGTTTGTTTTGGACAAAGCTTTCAAATTTGAATTTTCTTTTTACACATGCTTTTAAGGTTAGTATTTAGCAACCAAGTTAGTTTCAATTCAACAAGTTTTTGTACAACCCCATTGTTGTAGTTTTTTTTTTGAAATCATGTTTTTCACTATTGTTGTGAGAGAACGGAAAAAAATGAAGTTTTAAAAAATATTCTATTGAATAACACTAATGAACTATTTAATAATTATAATTTACTTGCTTGATTTGAAAGTCTAATTGACATTGTTAATGTATTAGGTCTAATTGATTTACAAATGTATGGGTTTTTAGTTCCAACAATTAACTGGAACTATTAGGGGTTGAATATTGAATTTTTTAAAGAGGTTTGCAACTATTGTATAGAAACATTACACCCACACTTACACACAACATGAAATCAAAAAATGTGCACAACTTTCCAACAAATTTTCAACAACAAAAAGATGTATATTTGTTCCTTTTAGATTCATTTTTTTCACTATTGTTGTAAGAAAGGAAAAAGAAAAAAAAAAGGTTGAATTATTTTTATTGAAAATTAATGAGTTATTTAGTAAATACAATTTACTTGCCTAGTTTGAAAGTCTAATTGACATTGCTAATGTATCAGGTATAAGGTATAATTGATATTACAAATGTTGTGATTTTTTTATTCTAATAAATAACTAGAACTATCAGGGGGTGAATATTGTATTTTTTTTCATGCAATTATTATGTAGAAACACTACATCCACATTTACACACAACATGAAATTAAACAATGTGCATGACTTTCCAACAACTCTTCAACAAAAGAAAGAAAATGAGGTTGAATTATTTTTTATGTTGAATATTAATGAACTATTTAATAAATTCAATTTACTTGCCTAATTTGAAAGTCTAATCAATATTGCTAATGTATTAGGTGTAATTAAATTACAAATGTGTGATTTTTTTATTCTGGTACATAACTAGAGCTATTAAGGGAGGCATATTGACAATTACAACACCATATTTTTATATTTGGTTTTCAGTGTGTAGTCATAAATATAAAAGGTTGATTATAGATTTGCACTTAAAATTTGGTTTCATCTTCCTATGGATGATCACCATCTTTTCTTCATCTTCCTATGGAAGATGATTGCCACTCAAGCTACATTAAATAATTCCTAAACAAACATTGTTGTGAGTAGCTAAGGAAACAACACAGTGCTTCTTGTCCAGCCACCATCCATCCCACAATTGTACATCCATGGCTTTCAGTTCAGTCTGGGCTAGTGTTGGCCAGTTATTCAGAAATTAGCCAATCATTAGCAAGGTTATCAATAAGTTTATTAATAACCTACCTATAAATTCTTAACACTTTTTTGGAAAACCGGTTAGAGAATCTACGTGCCTGAGATTTTGTTTTAAAAATTATTGTATTCTTGTGTCATAGTTAATCATAGTGGTTAGTTATGTACTACCCATCCACATGCATCTACCTACCTAGTATCCTATAAGTGTCTCGCCTAGTTTTCCACTTTGAGAATTTTTGGTGCAGATTTTATTATCTACTAGTGGGTACTTGTGACCTTCGGGCACTGTGAAGTCCCCCGGTTTCTTTAAACTTGAATCATGTTTTAGTTTTTTTTAGAAATTTTTATCTTTTTTTTAATGTGTTATTATTATTATTATTATTTTGTATAATAAAAATAAAGTGTTTTTTTTTCATTTTTATATTTTTGTTTATTTGGATGCAAGTTTGAAGTTTGGAGAAAGAAGATACACCTCATTCTTTTTCAAGTAGGGTTT
>Ga0209611_10000986_pt1 | contig 46594 bp, 30 predicted proteins | sample S1TSphgellanicum_3_FD_187693 | JGI IMG/M metagenome (GOLD analysis project Ga0209611, IMG submission 187693) | Host-associated microbial communities from peat moss isolated from Minnesota, USA - S1T2_Fc - Sphagnum magellanicum MG (SPAdes) (version 2) | ecosystem: Host-associated > Plants > Peat...
AAACGTATTAACCATAGAGGAGAAAAAGAAGGCAACATTACAAGAGGAATTGGAGAAGGAAATGAACTTCCAAACACTAGAAGAAAAATAGGTATTTTCAACTAGTCTATGTGACTAAATTTTAGTCACAATCAACATTTGTGACTAAAATCTCATTAGTCACCTTGGACAAATCACATGCGATATTAATTACAAATGACAAGGGGTATTAGATGAAAGAAAAAATCAACAAATACAAGTTCATCCTTTGACTCCATTGTATATGTATTATCACATGCAACTAAGATGCAATTATTTTGGTCACAATTGAAAACAAATGATGTGTTACCATGTGTATTGATATTTAATTATTTAAAATATAAATATAATTATTATTTTGAAATAACCTAGGACGTTCAATTCAAATGCTTAGATGATATTACATTATAACGCATGGCCCAATGTAAATATGCCACATGGCATTTAAAAATGAATTTTATATCAAATATTAATATTAGGTTGGTAGGTACTTAGGTAGGTACATAGGTCGACCTAGGTGGGTAGGTCAAATTAAATACCTACTTAATTAGGTAGATAAGTAGGTTGGGGAGGTAGGTAGTTTAAAATTATGCAAAATTTATTTTTTTGTTTTGGGTTAAGTCTTTAATTAGTTCATCCCATGTGCACAAATTTCTTAATGTGAAATTGGATGACCACACCCCCTTGTTTATATAATGTTCAAAATAGGAATGAAGAACAAACAATATAGGATAAATTTTGAAGTTGCAGCTTCCTTACAAATTAAATTGCAATTCCAAAACTTTCCTCATACCTTTTGTTCTTAGGTTTTATGTTTATAAACAATTTAAGTACATGGCTCACTAGATAATTAAATAATCATTTAATTAATAATGATTAAATTTAATATATATTTAAAATATAAACTATACACACTATAAATATTAAATATTCATTATCAACTACTTAAATAAATAATAACTTCCTAATATTTAACAAACTAGCTATCTAGTTATTCACAACTTGTCAATACATAACTCATAGATACATAAATAATTAAAATATTTTAAAATATTTTACTTTCAAAAATCTGGTCAATTTCTAATTATGTTACATTATGTACAATGAATTATTGTAATTAATGTTACATTACATTAATGTTACATAATTATGCATACACTATGATTGATTCTTATCTGAAGTAATTACAATGATTTTAAAGTAATGTAACATTAATTATAGTAATTCATTTATATTACTATAAGAATATAATTATATAATATAAAAATAATTTGTAACAATAATTATTTAGTGTAACTTATAATTTATAATTAAATTTATAATTATTTATAAAAGTGATATTATGGATAACACTAGTAGAAAAATGCCTTAAATTTCAATCAATAATTTTTTGAATTCAAATATTAATATTATATTCCCAAAAAAATTCATAATTCAAACTTCAATTTTTAGATCAAATAAGTCTTTTGAATTTAAATAACAAGTTTCAGAATTGAAATATCAATTTTCAGACTCAAATAAAGATATTCAAAAATCAAATGTCCATTTTTAAACTCAATTAATAATTTTCTGAATTGAAATATTCATTTTGAGAATCCAAAATAATAATTCGGAGTTGCAATTTCAACTTTCAAATCAAATAAGATCTTTAAATATAAATATAAATATTTAGAATTGAAATATTAATTTTTAGTATCAAAAATAATAATTAAGAATTCAAATATCAATTTTTAGATCAAATAAGATTTTTTAATTTAAATAGAAAATTTTAAAATTTAAATAATGTTTTAAGGATTTCAAATATCAAGTTTCAAATTCAAAATAATTTTCTAAAGAATTGAAATAATAGTTTTCAGAATTGAACTATAATTTTTCAGATCAATTTTTTTTAATTTTAAAATTTTAAAATTCAGAATTGAATTATTAATTTTTAGATTTAATTTTTTTCAAATTCAAATATTAAAAAATAATTCCAATAAAATATTTAAAAATAAAATATCAATTTTCACGTTCAATTATTTTAATTTAATAATTTAAAAATAAATTTTGATAGCAAATTTCAAAATTGAAACATCAATTTTAATGTTTAAATATAATTTTCATAACTGGAATTATAATTTTAGACTTAAACATATATTTTGAATACAACTAACATTTTTAAAATTCATATTTCAAATTCAAATAATTTTTTAAATTCAAAATGTAATTTTCATATTTGAATAATAAATTTCAGAGTTCAAATATTAATTTTTAGATTCATTATATGAAAAATATACATACATATTCATAATTAATATACACAGAAATACATATTTATGATATATGTAACATATCATAAATATAAATATAATACATACAAAAAAATACACCCCTATGTCATTGTATAATATTTTTAGGATTCAAGTAATTTGGTGACTATTTTGACTAATGGGACATATCAATCTATTAATGGATGAAAATAGACTTAAAAGATGTCTAATAAATAAGATGAATTTTCCAATAGTTACATCATAGTTGTAAGAATGACCAAAATAGTTAAAATTCGATCTTATAGTTGTAAATACTCCCAAACTTAATCACAAATGATTATAAGTCACATATAATCACCAACAAAGTGGTTATATTTTTGCTGGTTTCTACTAATGAGATGGAGTATAAGCACAATATAATCTAGAGGAAGTAGAAGACAAAATGAACACAAGATCAAAATGCTAATGTTGAAAATTAAAAAGGAGAATGAGAACCTCAAGGAAAAGACAGGGTAGATGAAATTTCATATTGAAGAATTGAAGGAATTGAGGAAGATGGTCAAAGTATAGAAAACCATAGAAAGAAAATGGGTAGAAACATTGTTTACTTACAAATAGTAGGAGGCCTTGAATAGTTAGGTAAAGGCACTAACTCAAGAAAAAAAGAGGGAAAATGTATTGATAGATATGGAGTTGATAAATTTGAAAAATGCTTCTATGTTCAATTTTGAGGAAATTAGAAGAAGAACATCAGTGGCAAAGATAGAAAAGTTGGTGGGGAAAAATAAGGAACATCGGAGGAATCCAAAGTAGTTGTAGGCATAGTTGGAGAGTGCAAATGAGAGGAAGAAAAGTCTAGATCCAATATGTGTGAAAAAAATTAGAATATTATGACTATATGTTGCAATATTATACCCTCATGAGAACTAAAAGTAAAATGAAGGATTCTGATGCAAAGTCCAAGGAGTGGTGGGAAGTCACAAAGGAATACTTTTCCAAAAAGTTGGAGAAAAATTTGGCCCAACATAGAGCTGATGAAAAAAAATACAGATACAAACTAAAGGTATATTAAAAAACCTTCCCATATTTTATATATGAAAGCCCAACAAGCACAGAGACATCATGCCAAGATGGGGAAAATGAAGTAGGTCCTAGTGGGACGGCTCAAAAGGAGGAGCTGTAAGTTGAAAAACCATTAATACTCAAGGGAAGAGGTCAAGAAGATAAAGAACCATAGATGAATCAAGGTCAATAACAAGAATAGATGAAGACCACTATAGTAGCAAAGGTAGAGGAGTCACAGATGTAAACATTAGAAGTGGAACCACATCATAAGTTAGCAGAAGAGGAGGTAAGAAATACAAATTAAAAGTAGGTGTAGAACCACAGGTTGCTGTACAAAATGAGAGTACAGAAGCTATAGTTGAATAGCTAGAAGCACAAGATGTTGTACAGTGATTCATTTCATTTTTCAACTATTCCACAAGGATTTTGGGGACAAAATCCAAAGTACATGTGGGGGTAATGTTAAGGGAGTAAGCAAATTACATAGTTTTTGGGATTATAAGACATTAAAAATAGAAATAGGCCATTGGACACTTGAGGGGTTTGAATTTTGAATTCTTGTTGAGTTTTGTTTTCTTATTCATGTTGATGGTGATTTGGGGATTGCCCAAAGGAGAGAGTTTTTGGAGTTTGAAAACATTCATGGATACATATAACTTCTGGAATAAAAGTAGAGACGTAGACTTTGTAGAGGAACTACATGTTATGATGTTGAATACCAAATATTGAATTGGTTGTTTTGATTACAATTCCATTAATTTGATGTGTGAATCATTTGTAGTCTTTAATATCATGAATAATAATTATAATTTTGTTTATAGTTTTGAACATTGTGTTCTGGAATATAAATTATGGTTATCAGAAATAACCATGGATATGGTGTATTATTGAACTACAAATGTATTTATGTTTAAAATCAGTGTAGAGTTATGAGTGAATGTATGTTTGTAGTGCAAAATTGTTGTTACAATAAGTGTGGAGTGGTTATGGAATAATTAAATCCACATTTACCAATCTTCATTTTCAAAATAACATGCAAGTTAAAAAGTTTAAAGTGATCAAACATTTTTTGCAAATTTTAAAAGCTTATACACATCAAGTTCACATTATATATCATTACTACAAAATGTGGGTGTAGTTCATTAGTCCCCATTCATTAAGCCAGTGAATTCACTACTTCCCCTCTAGGTCATGTTCACCATGACAAATGAATTCACTCAAAATCTAGTGAAATCACTTGGCATATAAGGACACCTTTTGTTGTAGTGTATGTTCACCATTATGTTTGATCCTTGTTTCAAATCTTTGGGGGTTGTGGAGAATTATGGGATGTGGGGATTATAAATTCATCATGTTTTAAGTATGATGCAAATATGGTAATCCCTTTTCTAATGATAATCTTTGAAGTACAAACCCTATTATTTAAGCATGTGTAGTAGCAATGTTGGATTTGGTGATTTTATTGAAGAAATAATAAGATTTTTGGTGTTGGTTTATTTATGGAAAAGTCTTCACATGCACTTATTAGGTGAAAACACATTACAATGGCCAAAAAATGTTGTTATAAATATGATTTTTCAAAACTATGTAATTCCAGCTTCCACCAAGCTAATATTAAAATATGTTTTTATAAATTATACTCAAAATAAGGTAGTTCAATTGCCAAATAATGTAATTATAAAAGGAAACTACATTTCTTGATTAATATTAAATTATTAAAGAGTATATTTGTGAGAAAATAGGACATGTACAAATATACTACAAAATGTCAATATATTTTGTAAATAATTGCAAAACTTGATGAAATATTTGATTATATATTGAACATGAGTTGATTGCACCATTTCGATTATAATTGAAAAGTTTGACTCAAGTGATTTCACAAAAAATATTTGGATGAGTTTTCCATTCAAATGAGCATAATTGTGTTGAAAAAAATCATTTTGTTGAAAAATTACTTTCATTTGAAAGATAACAATAATTATGTTGAAGGCCTTTGTATCAAAATCCATTTTATATGTTTATCAAAATGCTAGATGAAACCAAAAAAGAATTGCCCCCAAAATAATACAAAACGTCTAAAAATATACATTTTTAAATCCAAAGTGGCCTCCCATAATGTGTTTTCACCCTATTATTCAAACCCTATCTTTATTTGAAAGGTTATTTTAACTCCTATTACAAGTGCTAATCCTTTAATTAACTTGGTTGTGGATACATGAAAGTCAATTATGAAATGTTGACTTCCTTATTTAAAAAATCTTGGGAATTTTGAGGTCAAATATTGAAATTGAACATGTGTTCAGTCTTGTTAGTGTGTTGATAGGTCCAAATTGTTGCAAGTTATAGGTGGAGAAATTAAATCACATCATCATTGTGGTGAAAAATTGGCTTGATGATCCCCACTTGAATTGTTTTCAATAGAAGGATTTGATAGACCTTATGAAAGTTGAAATTTTATTACTTGAAGAAAATTATGATTTGATTAAGAAATCAAATTATTTTGAACAATTGAAACTAGATAGTGATTAGGTTTGGCAAGGTGATATCACAAATATTTTTGTTGTTTTTCTATTTTAAAAATTTTTATTGAATTTTCAAATTTTAATGACAATTTTCATTTGAAAGAATTTAGTCTTTGTGTTCATGTAGATTTTATTGTTGGATTTCATCAACAATAGGGATGACGGCTTTTAGTTGTGTTGTGTGGGTTAGTTGTTTTTGTGTTTTAAGTGGGGTGTGGTTAGGAAACTTATGTTACATTAGGTAGAGTTCTTCAAATAATTGGGGTCTAAAGCTACTAGTTTTGTTAAAAATTTATTTTTATGTAGGGCAAGTGCGTGATTGCAAAAATTAATTTCAAACATCCAAATTTTATCCCTAAACTTTGTACATATCTTGTAGTTAGTTTGAATTTGACAATTGACAAAAACTTATCTACCAAATGAAAATAATGAAGATTAAAAAATATCCATAGTTACAAATACATTGTTAATTATTTTTATGCATATCCCTCTATTAGAATATTTTAAAAATATGCCATATTGATTACCTAGGCAAACCTTCAGAACTTCATATCTAGACAACACTAATACCAACCATCCACATGTGTATAATATCTGTCTACCTAGTAATCAAATTTTAAATCGCCAAATCTATACCTACCTTATCAACCTACATAGTAATCATGGTAGGATGTTGGACACCCCCCATCAAACTTTACCAAGGGTGTTACAAAAAGGCATGCAATGCCCTGCATGATTTTGTTATAGGGTTTGACTAAAAACTGGAAAAGTGATAACTAAATTCAAATTTTGATGCAAGATTTTCAAGCAATAGAAAGTATGTTAATGTGAATGACTAGATCCTACTTCCCTAAGGTTGTCAGTTCAAATTCTTGATGAGGTTCCAAAACATCCTAATTCTTGTAATTAAAACATGAACCACACAATTTTGCACAATACAATACAAGGAACAAAATGACAATCCCCGCAAAGTTCAATGGGGGTGTTAACACCCACATAATCATGTACATTCCCGAGCTCTTAATTTCATTTGTCATCATTTTTTCCTGCACACCTACGTACAAGCCTATTCTACATCCTCTGTATATTAATATTATAATATAATCCTTGTGTTGATAGGCCTTGGGTGAACCAGCACCCACAGTGTTACCATGGTACCAGTTTATGTACAAGATGGACATGTACAGGATCGTGGAATCAGCACTGGTGAGTCCTGCGCCACATGATCGGCTAATGGTTATCGTACCCTCCCCTTTTTCAGGGCAGATGTGATCCATTGGCCAGTTTGCAAGTGTCGGATCTTCTGATCATTATGCTCCCTTTCAAACTTGGACTTCTTTTATCGACGAGTTAGCGTGTGTCTCTTGCTCTTGTTGCGTAAGATTCGCAACACCTTCTACTTAGAAATGAATGAATTGTTGTCTTCTCAGCCATAGAAATTTCCTCTTGAATGAAAGTCATGCTTATACAAAAATATCGGAAAGCAAGGCGGGCCTTTAAGATATGTAACTGTTAGTAAATATTCTCTATGCTTGCAAAAATGTACCTTTTGAAAGATATGTAGCTTTTTTATATGTATTCATTTTTTAAAATAAGAAACAAATTAGAAAATATGTAACTTTTAATGAGCACTTACCCCTAAATGCCCAAGCCTTTTGCACAACCATTTTATCTTTATCAAAGCCTTTGTTAAGATTTTGGTCAAATCTATTCATCCACAAATGTGATTATAGTTGTAAAATTTTCAACCAAAATCCAACAAGGGGTGATGATGTTTGAAGGTGTTGTTGAATCTAAAGCTGTGCCAACCAAACAAAGATTCTTGACATGACATTAATGTGTGCATCCTAATATGGCATGCACAACGACCAAGTACAGTACTCATAAAACAAAATTCAACTCAAAATGTGGTTTTTCAAGTAATAATGAAACCTTCCAATTTAAAAAATGTGAATGTGAAGATCCTTGGAAATTGGTGACAACTTCAAAGGGATCCCAATGCCAAAACTTGAGTTACTCATAAATGAGTTTCAAGAGTTGATAGTACCTTGTTACCCACCTATGATTCCCTCCACCCTGATTGTAGTTGGGTTCATCAGCTAACGAGTTTGAGCCCCAATGCATGCACTTACTTTTATTAGGGACCACCCAAATCTATGTGGAAATTTGTGATAATAGGCCATTAGAAAATTCCCTAAAAACCCTGTATGCCCCCAAAAAGAAAACCAAAAAAATTTGAATTTTTGTCACCCACATCCATTTGAAATTCAAAAAAAAACATCAATTTTGACTTATGGGTTGATATATTTCTAGAACAGGGTCACACTCTTTTGTTCGCCATGCCTACCAAGGCAAGGATTTTGTGTTTAGATCCATTATAGACTATAGTAGCTTAATGGATTTTGGCCCCTAGGTAGTAGGTCTATTTTTATATGAGGATTTTTTAGGATTTTTGAAAGATGATATTTTGGCTTGTGTTGAAACTTGAGATTAATTATAGAGTTGTGAGATATTGATGGATTTTAGAGGATTTTTTTTAAAGGTTATATTTATGTATGGTGAAATATTTGAATTTCCATAATTATTCTTTTGCCTTAAGATACTTTTTAATGTAAATGGCAAAACCACAGTGTGACACACCCCTCGTTTTGCTTGTTTGAAAGACAACTTTTGAAGGGTCTTCAAATTCTGAAGGGCAATTTAGTGATCAGTCTGTCAATGTGAAGGGTAGTTTCTAGAGCGGTCTTTTAAGGCTCGATAGCAACTTTGTGGCATTCTGTAGTCCAACACTATTCTACCCTGTGTTTGAATTCATACTTTTTTATTAAAAGCCGGCACTCAAAGATTCATGGTAGCCTTATGTTTTTGTCTCGCTGACAGAAGTCTAGGCGAACATAATAAAAATAAAGACCTCCCGTCTGTTCAATGTCAGGCCTATAAACGGCTCCCTCTCAAGTTCAAGTTCAAAGAAGATTATCTCCAAATAATTTCAATCTAGTTCAGTCCAAATGGGTAGGAGGAATAATGCCTGAAATGTCTCCTCAAGCCTGGAAAATTCATGAGCTTTTGGCTGTCTTTCTCGTTGGAAAAGGTATTAAGTGTTAACATAAAGGCTATTCTCCACATGGAGAATATTTTACTTTTCTTTTTGCACTTGAAAATCTGGAGAAACTTGGGTGAAGTAGTACCCACGTTGGTAGTTAGTACCATGGTGAAAATCCCAAAGTTCATTAAAATGTTTTCTTAAGATTTCAAATATCCCATTCTAAGACTAAGTCAGGGTCTTTGAATTCAATTCTAACATTTTTTGGGCTTATTATGGCCACTAAGAGGCCTCACTCAAAAAGGTGAAGGTACCAACTGGTGTTGTGGGGTTCTTACATTTTAGGAGGAACCTTTGGTATCAGTTCAAGAAAATTTTAAGGGTTGGTTAGGTATTTTCTATAAAAAAAAATTGGGACCTAGTTCCAAATTTGAAATTTTAATGTGAGGGTCAGTTTTGATTTTTTTTTTTTTAAAAAAACATTCAAATGAAGCGGGTTCTTGGTTTTGGGGTATGTTATGGTAGGTTTCAAATAACCTATTAGTTAGGTTTCATGACATGAAACATTATTGGAAACAATGAAAAAAGAGAATTTTTAAATCTAAAAAGTTTCAAATTGTTACAAAGTGTTATCAAAGTCAAATTAAACAAAATTAATCTAGTTTTAAGCTCTAAAATAAGATTAACTGTTTTTAATGAATTACTATCATTTTTTATGTCAATTGGTTTCATGTTTTCATATCTCATGCACTTGTATGCCAATTTTGAAATATGCACATTGCCACCTTTGAATTTAGTCCTCAAAACATCCCAAACCAACCCCCACAACAATGAATAAATAAAGATAAAGAGAGCAATGGTGCCAGGTACTAGTTCCAACAAGAAGAAAACCACAACAATGAGTAGGATCACAAGATCATCAAGATTGGGAGGGTGATGGCAACATTTGTTGGTTACAATGAGAAGACTTGTTAACCTTGTAGTAATCACATATCTTATCTTTACAAATATTAATCTATAGTTATTAATCATATATTTGATTTTATATGTGTTAATTTATAGTTATTAATCACAATTTTAATTTTTATAAGTGTTAAATTAAAATTTATATTATCTAGCTAATTAGATATTAAATACCAATTTGATTTTTTAAGCGTTAAGTTAGAATTTGCAGTTATTTTGTTAGTTAAATGTATTAAATATGGATTTGATTTTTATATGCATTAAAATAAATGCTAATTAACTGGCTATTAGTTAATATATTAATTCCTATTTAGTTAGGCAACTACTTTAGTTAGTAATAAGAACCACCTAGCCTATGTAAGGAGGTGAGTTTGAATCTTTTTTTATTCTTGTTCATTTGCAATAACATTCATAGAGTTGTCTTGTTATCTTTTGAATTTGAATCTATACATTGTGTTTAGTTTGGACATGCAAGCATAGAAATAATAAAATTCTTATATACATGTTTTTTTAGAAGTGTATACTTTGTTCATTAATATTGATGACCATCTTTTGAACTAAAATTGAAGGTTTTGTTTATCTCCATGGGTGAGGTGATCAAAATTAAAAATCTTTAAAAGATCTTATACATTTCTAATTTTTTTCATCATGAAATTTGGATTTAGATTTTTTTAAAAATCTCTTTGGGAAGGGTAGATCAAAAATTTTAATCTTTAAAAAAACCAAGATAAATTTTGCATTATGGTTTTAGAGCATTTTATTTCTTATATGAACAATTTTTCACTTAGATAAAGTTTTGATATGAACTTTATTTTATTTTCAAATCTTGTTGGAAGACTTTGAAATACTAAAAACTAATGATGGCTAATTAGATTCCTAGCAAGAGCAAATATCTCTAAGTGCAACATCAAACTTAAGCATGAATGGAAGACTTACTTTGAAACAAAAATAATTTAATGCTAGAATCACATTCCAAAACCACATCCTCAATATATTGGAGAGATCAATAGCCAATGGCTATTAAAAAAAAAGTAAACCCAACTGGAGGACTCACTTGGTGAAAGCACAATCAATTAAACACAAAAAGTAAAGTTTGGCACTACAAAATTTAGTTATTTTGAAAAACACAAGCAAAAATAAATAATTTGTTTTTTCTTTTGAAAAGGCACCCACACATACATGTAGAACATTAGTCTTGCTCTTGATATATATAATGGAATATTGAAAAATAATAGTTAATGGGCTACTTGCAAGTTACTTTACATTAACATGTTCACGTGAATGGAATTAAAAAGTTTGATGCAAGTATGTCAAAATTTTATCAAATTTTGGGTGTGGGCATTTGCTGCACTTTATGTATATGTGATGTAGGGTATACAAGTCCAAGCTTTGTGATTAATGTGGTAATTTTGCAGAAAAGTATTTTTAAACCTCAAAATTTGCCATTTTTTCAAAAAAAATTCAATTACTTTTTTTACTCCAAATGAGATGGAAAAAATTACTCTAGAACTATGTTGATGCATAGTAAGATGGCACATTAATTTTCTTTCCAAAGCTGCAACTTCATTTTTATTTGCCCAACTGATTTTGTGAGTAAAGAAGTGGATCCACTATTTAAAACTAGGGCACGTGTCAATTGTAAAACCTAAGTTACATAGTTATCCTATTTTGAAATGACTTAAGGCCATGAATAGAGGGCTTCCCTTGCCAATACTCTTTCCCTTTTGAATGCCATGAAAAGAGGGTTGCCTTTTTGTCTTCCTGTTTTGTAGACCTAATGTCTACCATGGAGCTTTGATGAAGTATGTTTTTTTCCTCTAAAGATCCCTAGGTTATGGTACATAGTCATGATTTTTGTTTTGTAACATTTTTTTGTTTCAAATGCAAAAGGTTTTGTGCATGCGCATTCTTGAATAGGATTGGTAGCATACTTATAATGATACATCAAACAATGTGGTCATGTGAAAGGATTTTTCTAAGAGCCTCGAGATTTTTCCATGTGCCTCAGAGTTAGTTTCTAAAGGAAAACACAATATTTGATGCCCACACCAAAAGTAAAGGATGGCCTAAAACCATGGTCTTCGGACACAACAACATTTGAAGTGCATCATTTGATTTCATTGAGCCCATTTCTCAAACAAGGGCTTTATTCAAGTTCCTTTGGTATGTTTTGCAACTTATACACCTTAAAGACATTAAAGTGAACTTAAGTTAGTACCTCTATGAGTATTAGGTCTTCCATATGCTTTTATAGTTGTTTTTGCAAAACTTTGTTTGCTCATTTCTGGAATTCAGAACATTAGTTGCTTGAGTCTAAACACATAGAAATTTTGAATTCCAAAGATTGCTCATACTCAAAGCACTAATTGCTTGAGTTTGAACACAGAAGTTTTGAGTTTTAGAGATTGCTCAGATTGAAAACACTAATTGTTTTTATAAAACTCTATAACTCATTTCTTGATGCTCTACAAGTTTGTTCTTTTTATTATACCATTAAACTTGATTTTGAACAAACATGTATTGTTAAGTTTTGCAATTTTTTCTCAAACAAAATTTCATGTGTTTCTTGATGTTTTCATCAAATCACATTTTTTTGCAAATTTTTGAGACTTGACCTTCTTCATCCAACTATAAGTGTCTTTTTTTGCTTGGAAATATCTTGTGCTAGTTTTTTTTAATGTGCTATAAACTTAATTTGCAAAGGTACTTAAGGTCTTCTAGGTTCAAGTTATAATGCCTTACATATGGGTGGGGGTGACCTTGCAAGAATTTTGACTACATGTGATGGCTACTAATTACTTAGATGAACCAAGGTAGTTATGTTGACAAACATATTTTGGACACATCTAGTAAAGGTAAATGGGAGCATTGAGTTGTAATATCTATTATTTCAAGCTTCTAGTAGCATATTCCAAGAAATTGCAGGAAATTAAAATAGCATGAATTCTTAAAATGTGATTTCAAAATGTAAATTCACACCTTTATTATATGCCCACAAATGTGATTTTTTGAGTTGACATTGTTGAAGCTAGTTTTTGTCATCCACAATGTACTAAATACACTCAATCAAACTTAACCTTCCAAGGATTGCTTTAATCCTTCCTTATCGCTAGTTCTAATGATCTTGGGGATACAACAATGGAGAGCTAGAATCATGGATACATCTTACCCATGAATACCTTTTCCTAAGGTCGATTTTATCAGATGACACAAACCTTTAGCTATTGAAATGGATGTTTTGTGCAAACATGTGTACCTAAAAACAGGTTTTCATATACTTGTAACAAGGTACAAATTCAATAGTTTCACAATTATCAATATTATAATTTATAATGTCATAATAGATAGTATTTCATTTTCAAGTGGTCTCATCTTGAACAAAATTAATTATTTGTTTCATCAATGTGGGAGTTAAATGGCTTGCACTGAGGTATATACAATGGTTTCACATGTGAATTTTGTTATTTTTCAATGCCTAGGTTGCTTCTCTAGATGATGTATCCTCTCATTTGGTCTAATGGTGCACAAATGTTTTTGTCCAAATGGAAAGCAAAAGGAACAAGTATGTGCCAAGAGTAAATAGGATAAAGATTGATCAAGAATGCAAAGCTTGGAGAAATAAGTCTTTAGTAATTAAAAAGGCTAGGTAAATGTACAAAATTTGGCAAGGATAGAATTATTCACATTATTAATATGCATAATTTAATAATCCAGAACCTAATAAGAATAAATATAGAAATAACCAAATGAATTTTTCGTTTTTGATTGTTACATTACCATTTAATATTGACATCTTTTTGTTTATGACAAAACGGTCTACACATAGTTGGTACAAATTTTTTAGCTGCATACTTAAGTCACTATGGTTAATTTATGCTAACAAACAATTTGGAAAATGTCCTAGTGTGTTATCTAATTTTTACATTATGGATGGTCCAAATTCTTTTATAGGTTGCAAACTAGACAACAGGAACAACAATAAAAACATAGAAGGTTAAGACTACAAAAAAAACAACTTAATTCAACTTATGCGGTTGAGTTGCCAACTTCTTCACTAAATGTTGTGTCCTTGCAATGGTAGTATGTAACATCAATGGATGTATATTGATATATACGTCTTCTACCCGGTCTCTTATGTACTTGTAACTAGTTTTCCACTTAATGGCTTCCATTGCTTGAGCACTCAATTCTTCCTTTTCTGTGAGTTCTTAGCAAGTCTCAGTTTTCTTCTTCCACTCCTCAAGAATTTGTTTTACTCGATTTACTACATGATCCGGTGCTTCACTAATGGGTGTCATTGTGAAGGTTGGGCATCCACATCTGGCAATTTGATGGCAATGGTAATAGCTACAATATTTGATTTCTAGTCTATAGTAGTATCTCAATGCATACAACCCCAAACAACCCATTGTAAACTCCAATGCTATGTATCCCTTTGGTTCATTTTGTTTCATATAACCACAAATGATATTGTAAGCTAAATATTATCTCCACTCCAAATCTTCAATCTTCCACATTGCCAAAAATTAATTATCGGTGATGTGCGCACCAAGCATTGGTAGAACGACTCCTAGTCTAAAACTCATAGGCAATTAGTAAAGTAAGTAATAAGCTTTAGGGTTTGGCATCAAAGGATACAAGTATTCCATTTCTACCAGCATGTGTATTGTATCACTCTAGGAGCAAGGCTTATGTAGACTTGTTTTGCCATTGTTGGTGATCCCACTTGTGGTGCCACCAGTTCATAAATTGTTTTTCAATTCCTAGTTTCTATCCACTTTATCTCCATCCTTGTGGTTGTATCCTTGTGCTCCTTTTGAGTCATTGCTTTTTTTGTTACCTCCTTTCCTTTCATGAGTAAACTTCCCAATGGGAGTTGTTTCATCATCTTCAGGTTTGTCTATTGCTTCTATTTTTTTTCCTATTTTTCTTCATCATTTAGTTTTTCATCCTCAATTTGATCTTCTAGCTCCTAAATCTTAACATACATTGCATCGAGAGCTATGACATAACCTTTAGTTTGGTCAAAATCCATTTCCTCATCTTGACCTATCCTTCCTCTAATGTTGTTTTCACATTAAGCTCGATCTACCCTACTAACTATTCATAGAGAAAAGCCTTAGCTTGGTTCTCCATAGTAGTTTCTTTCCAATCTGTGAGTTTTCCTAAGGTTTTTTTAATCAATTCCAAATGTTGCAACTTGACATCCTTAGCATGCAACTCCTTATTGAATTTTTATTCTTTCACACAAACTTTTCCACACATCTCATTATAAGATCTTTGAAATCGTTCCACTGTTTTTTCAACATCCTTGTTTGCTTTGTCCTTCGTGTTAATTATCTCTTAAAGCATCACAAATTCTTCATAAAATTTCTATCTTTCTTACTTAAAATTCCAAAGTTCCTGATTGCAATATGCAATTTCAACATCTGCTTTTGCTATGATTTCCAATTGAACTTCCTTCATCCTCTGCTTCTTTACTTTTACTAGTCCTTTTGAATCTTCTATTGCTTTTTGCATCTCTTCATAATGCTTGTTCATTTCCATAATCTTTTGTTGTAGCTCCAAAATCTTCTTCTTTGTTGCCTTCAATGACCTTTCTATCTTATGATGGATTTTACTTTACTTCAAATTGCCTTCAACCTAAGCACGTCAAACTTCTATTTCCTTTTAAAGTTTTTCGATTTGTTTCTTCATTTTCATGTTCTCCAACTATTGGGTATACCTTTTTCTATTGTTAGATTTCCAAGTCTCGAATTGTTTTTACTACTACCAGAAATTGATCTACAATGTCTTTCCATTCTTTTCCTACTCTTGACATTGTAAATCAATGGTTAAGGACATTTGAAACTCACCAACTTGATTTTGTTTGTTAATTTCCTTTTATGCCATCTTGGTGCAAATCACTATGCCCTTATCTATTTCTTTCGCTAGTTGCTTTGCTCTTGTAACAACCACTTCCTCCTCGGTTTGCTCCTTGTTAATATTCACTTGTATTGCTAGAATATTTTCTTTTGCTCTCTCAACTGGTATGTCGATCTTCTCCAAAACACTTGTGGTAATTTCCAAATACTCCGTTTATACTTCCATTGTTGCTTCTACAACTTCTTCTTCCTCATAAATCCCTAGATTTGCCACACCTTTTTTAGCATTGCTACCTTCTCTAGTAGCTTCAATTTCTAGCTCCAATGATGTTGATTCTTCTTGTTTATCAATAGAAGGATTATCAGTATCCGCCTCTTGCGTTGGAGATACTTATGACTGCTCTAGATGGGTTGGTTTGCTCATTCTACTGCTCCTTTTTTGCCTTGGTTTAGGCATTACGACATGCACATCTACAATAACCTTACTATCGCTAGACTAAGATCTTCTTTTTATTCTCACATGTTTCTCTAGATTTTCAACAAAATGATCCAAATGGTATCTTCCTATGGTGGTAAAGGTTGGTCCAATTAAGGTATTTCTTGGTCTACTTGCCTTCCTTTACATAACCAGAATCTCATTTTGTAGCTTTTGTGCAAACCACATTGCCCAATTCACTTCCCCTTCCTCTACAGCTTGGATAATGACAACAAGTGCTTTGGGAGCATATTTGTTCCCTATTTAAGAGTGAGAATTTGAATTAAGGCTTCAAGTTTCATGACTTTTAGTGGTCCATTGGCTTTACAGATCAAATAACTAGAATGAAAAGTGGAATGTTCTTCTTTTCCTCTTACAAAATACTTGGTTATGGTTGTCTGTAACCCTCCTTTCCTCTTGGTATAGTCTCAATATAAAGCAATTTGAAAACCTTAGTAATGCCTTCAATGGTCAAATTGACTTCCTTACCTCTCAATTTTGTGGCCTCCTCTATAACTTGATAATTGCAAATCATCCCATAATCATAGGCAAATCGATGTGTGTCCAGTCAAACTTACACATATGAGTGAGCCCTGCTTTCTTCGCCCATTGTGTTTTTGTTTTTCCATCACCCATATCATGTTGTGCATGTAATTGACAAGATTAATCATCTCAAGATCTTTTGACTCAATGGGATTTTCCAACTCTTTCGCTTGTCGATGCTTTGAAGCAATAGGAATGTTAACCTTCTCAGGAATTTGCTTCATTTCAATAATCTATGTCTTAAAAAAATTATCCTCCCTATTCCAAAAAATTACAAACAAATGTTGATACGATGTAGGTTTTTGATATAGACCAACAAAGAAAAACTCTAACCTGATTTACAACACTCTACTCTCCAATTTACATAATTATTCTTTTGAATATTGATGCAATTTTCTTGTTTCTTAGGCTTTCAAGAATTCCTTCACTTTCATAAGACTAATTTTAGTTCATAATCATAGTATGTTCACTATTCTTCCTGAAACACTTTGAAACTTCCTTTTGGTATAATGACTTTTCAACTTTGAAGTTTCTCCCTTCTGTCTTTTAGAGTCAATTCTAAATGATATAAACTATAAAAATGTCAACATTAGAACTCTCAAAATCACTATGTTTAGACTCCTCACCTCAAGTTTCATAACAGATGCGATGATTATCTATAGCTATAACTTGTAATGTGTGCCTTTTTTTTGCAAATCTCTCTACACATTCATTTCCACTCAAACTACCTCCCCACAATGTATCCTTATGTTTTTTTATTTTAAGACTCCTTATGTCGCAACCCTAGCCTTGGGTTCGCGACCAAGGCAAGGGCTTGCAAGGTTGTGAACCAAGAGGGAAGCCCAAGGGGGTCACATCTCATGCTCCTGGGAATGCAAAAGAGTGTGAGGGAATGAACCTTCACACTCCCAAGTGAACTCCCATTTTGGGAGTTGGAGTCCCAATGGACTCTCAAATTTTCAGAGGGCCATTGAAGGGGTCAAAACTCATTGGATTGAAACGTTCTTTATATCATTGGAAAGCTCTTGGAACGTAGATGTATGAAATGGGCTTGCATGACCCATTTGGACATCTGAAACACAAGTTATGGCTAAAAGAAAGGCCAAGAGTCAAATTGCCAATTTGACTTTCGACCACTAAAAGTCAAGAATTGACCCGATTCCCTTGTGTGCAGGTGGCGTGAGACATACAATTGGAAAGTTCTTGACAAGGGCTAAAACTTTGCTTTAAACCTCATCTCAATCAAAGGTTTGCACACAAAGTTATGGGGCCCCAAAGTCGTGGGAGTCCCAACTTTGGGAATTTCGAGACTCCCATTTGGGAGTCTTGGGACAAAATGCCATTTGGATGTGGGCCTTGTGGAGAGGCACAAAATATGCTATAAGGGGGAAGGTGGTGGCTTCCCCCAAGTCTAGGCCATGGTGAGTCTTATGAGTTCGAGTTTGCCCATGGCTCGTCCTAGCACCAAAAATGCTTCAACTATACACTAACCAACTTGTTGTTTGGTTGTGCAGGTCCGTGTGAGTGATTGAAGTGCTTGTCAATCTTCCTAGTCCCATCTCAGAGCTCTAGCACACCCTTCTACCCCCGAAGTGTTGTGAGCCACGAAGCATGCCCCAACTTCTTATTCTTCCGTTGTTTTCATTTTTAGACTCACATTTGAGTCTCTTGAGGAGGTTGGGAGTGTGTCACCTTACTTTTCTTTCACGCTCTTCTCTTGCCATAGAATTCCACTTTGCAACATGATTATTATTTCTTGTTGAAAAATCCTTCCAAAGGTTATACCTATGTTTTATAGCCCATAGCTCTTTTCTTTCTAGGGTCCAATAGATGTGCCAAAGGCTAGAAGGGTGGTTGCTTGTTCATTGGCATTGTGAGTAATTCACCATTTTTTTTTAAAAAATCAATTTTTTTCTCTACAACAACCATATTTCCTTGATATTTTCTTCCCACACTTGGAGTAATAGTGGTTGTTGGTACATATTTACGAGAGTAAAGTTGCTCAATAGTTCTTAATTTGTTGTAATGCCTCTTCCTTGAATTTTTCCTACATTTTTTTAGCATGTCCCCTTTAAATTTTAGCTCACTAGTTGGTAGCAATTTGATTTCATTAGTATAATCGTTATTGGTCCATAATAGTGAGTTAGGCTCATTTGGTCTTGGTTTAGAGCCTATCCAAAGCAATCCTTAAGATTTGGTATTGCAGTTGGCATTAAGGTGAAAATCCCATTTCGACTTGGATTTCTTTTATATAGTAATTACATTTGTCATAACGACTACTAGTGTCTTGTTATGTCAATATTCCTTTAATTTGTTAATATTAATTTTCTCCATATCATCATTACTTAAGGTGGATAATTCAACCATGTTATTATTGAAAACTTTTTGTACTTTATAAGGACCTTTCCATAGTAACTTGACCTTTCCGCCTTTTATTTTCATAGCTTTAGGCATCCATAATACCAATTCTCCTTCCTTAAAATTTTTCATCTTACTTTTATCATCTTGTTGGTATTTTCATGATAATTGAATATGGTTCATATTTTCTCTAGCATGCCAACGATTTTCATCTAATTTTACGAACTCTTTCATTCTTACTCGAATTACCAAGTGAATGTCATCTTTTGGTACATTTCGAATTCTCTGAATAAATACAATAAATTTTGTTGACATAATGGGTTGAGTGCCATAAACCAATTCAAATGGTGTTGCGTGAATTGTTACTTTGTAAGCAGTTTGATATGCCCATAGAGTTGTAAATAGCATGATATCCCAATCATTTTGGTTTGCATTTATCATTTTGGCAAGTAATCTTCCTAAAGTCTTGTTTGTGGACTTGGCTTGATCATTTCCTTGTGGATAGTAGGTAGTTGATTTATGATGTGTGATCATAAATTCTTGAGTTAATATTTCAATTGTCCTATTAATAAAATGAGTCTTGTGATCACTCACTAAATGAATAGGACATCCAAAATGGGTAATAATATGTTCATAATTTCGTGATGTTTTGAACAATATTGTTTTTTAATGTTTTGGCTTCTACCCACTTAGTTATATAATCAATGGCCGCCAAAATGTATTCATTTCCAATAGATTTTGTATTTGGTTTAATTGGTTCCATGAAATTGAGACCCATTTCACAAATGGCTCAAATGCCATAATAGGTTGAAGTGGTCCTTTACCACTTCACCACATTAGTGTAAGTCATTGGCATATATCACATGTTTGACATATCTCAATAACATCTTTATTTAATGTTGGCCACTAATAACCAAATGTCAATATTTTTTTGATAATGGTATTAATGCCAAAACGTCCTCTAGCAAGTCCTTCATGGAAATCAATTAATACTTTAGCTGCTTCTTCAAATGTCAAACATTGTTGTTATATATTATTTGGTCTTAGTTTATATAATTGCCTTTCATATAAACTATAAAGTCTAGACTTAATAGTGATGTGACTCCTTTCTTCTTTTGGTATGCTCATGTAGCTGGTTCACCATGACCAATTCAAGATAAACGGTTTGGTACAAAGTGAATTTGACCTGGTTTATAAACCACCTTAAAATCAAATTCTTATAAAAGTAAAAGTTCCACTAGGATGCAAGTGATCCCTAGACAGTTGTTAGTGTGTCAAATGAAGGTGAAAACACATGTGGTGGTGGAAGTTTATAGGTAGGTAACACACTAGTGTTATGAATATTATTTGCTTTCAAGTGTAGAAGGTAGACATGTTAGCAACATAGGCTGGAGTTGACTGGATTGCTGGTTTCAAAGATTGTTTCAAGTTATTAGTTGTCTATGGATTCATACAATTGGAAGAGGATTTAATGGTGGCTTACCATGTGTTTTAACACCAAACATCTAAATGCATTGTATACTCAACCCCTAATCTAATTACACTTAAAACTAGCAATCCAATATGAAAATGAAATAACTTAAAAATAACATGACATTTCAATAAGTCATTTTCCATACCAAGCATGCAAAGAGCAGAAACATTACACAAAATTAGTTTCTCGTAATTGACTTAACATATATTTCACAACTTAGACATCTTGATCACCACTCATAAAACTAGTATTATAGCTAATCATCAAACACCCTTGATGGTGATGAATCAACCACTCTAATGTTTTACATTATAGACTGCAATTCATTATTTCATCCATGATGTTTTACATCATGGCATGCAATTCATGATTTACCACACTGTTAAACCATTGATTTAATGTCACATAAAATTGATTGTCACCCACCAAAATGTTCCATGACTCAATCATCACATTGGCTAATACCCATGCATGTTTACATTTCCTCTAGTAGACATTGTGAAGACAAATAACATTTCATTATATTTTAGTTTTGTTAGCTAATGTAATCTACCCATGATTTTGAATTACCAAGTTAACAATTCCACATTAAACTTATCAATGGGACTTATTATAGATGAGGATCATGAAAGGCAAATGAAATGCTACTGACCTATCTAGCATGATAGGAGAAAAAATCCATGCCACTTGTATTTTTCATCCAATCCATTGTTTTAAATTATAAACCTCCAATTCTAAATGCATACATAGTTCTCCAAAAACCCTAATTTGGAAATCAATATGAACAACATGTGGTGGCTCTGTGCAGTTGAAAGCTCAAGAGTTAAAAAAGATTAAGTTTGAAAATTCTAAAACTTTTAGAATGGAAAAAACAAACAATATTTTCCGGCAACAACATCCTTTCAACATGAGATCTACAAAAAAAAGAAGCTATAAAGAAATTCTATTTAGGGTTCTTGAATTTCCCATGTGCACTTATGAAAGCTTTCCCAATATGATGATGCCATGTCTAGACAATTGAAAGATCTTGTGCTACTTACACAGTTTGGATCTTCAAGCTTTTAAAGCAATGTTAGGTTTTATCTTCATTTAGAGCAATAGAATGAAACCTCCAAACTTGAGTTTCCAATTGAGATCAAACTGATTCCAAGCTTGATAGACCCACTATTTGATTTTACATTTGGAAATATCAAGTTTTAGGAACCTCCATATAGTAAGAAGATGAAAACAAAAAAAAGCCCTTATAAACACATCATTTTGCATTGAACATATGATTCCTTAGATGACCCAACTTGCAATTCAAGCCAAACTAGATAAAACCTTTATTCATTCACAAATTATATTAACACAAGAACTCAACTTTCTGTTGTCCAAAGTGGCAAGACAATCCAATACAACTTTCCCTTTGTTTGCTAAGTACATAAAATAGATGGGACAACAAAAGGTTGAGAGACCTTTGAGATGCATTTTTTAGCTTTCGTTATTTCCATGGGACCAAAATGCAATGATACACCCACAATTGCTTTAATCAAAATCACATTAGCCAATTGGGTCTTAACAGATTGGGTAAGAAAATAGATTATACAATATTAACCTACGAGATGTTCAACACTCTATGTTACAATGAGCAATTGCTCCTAGTGTTTAGGCCATTATGGGTTCACCACCTACAACCACAAAATATTTAAATATCATATACAATATGAAAATTGTCTCTCAGAAACCCACTAGATTATTACAAACCCCTACCAAATGATGTGTGCAAATAACACATTATTTTGCTGCAAAACATAATTTTTTCCTTTCTGAACAAACCCATCCTTGGGTGGTATTGCTAGGAACCACCTCAAGGAATGATTAAGGACCCAAAAACAACCAAATCATTTTTTTGGGCCCCTTTCATTAAATGATTTCACAATTATAAATTATTATTATTTCATGTTTATCAATTGCATGTTCTAATATATGGCTTGAAGTTTATTTTGGGATTTCAAAAAATGAAAAAAGAAATCTTAATTAAAATGGCCCTTTAAAAAATTGATAGCTTCAACTTTGGAAATTCATAAGTAAATCAAATTTAATCAATTACTTGTTAAATAAAAACTTAAAAATAAAATGACCTCCAAATTGCCTTAGGAAAAAATCATTAAGAAAATCATAAATCATGTTCCAAATTTGTGTTCATAACCAAAAAGTTCAAGGAAAAAAACAAGTGTTATATTCTTGAAACTTTTTTCAAACATAATGATTAGGAACATCAAAATACACAATATTTTTAATATTATTGAGATTTCAAAATCTGTGGAACCTAATAAATGTATTAAAAGAATGAAATGTTCTTTTAAATGTTTTCTATGATTTTTTAAAGTTCAATGGGTCCAAGAAAATCAAGGTGTGACATTCCTAGTGGTACCACCCAAGGACATGACTACCTTGCCCAAATTTTTGTTCAATGTGTGTACATGTAGAAGTGAAGAGAAAAAAGAGAAAAAACCTCAAAAGTTGCAAACACTAGATGCATGTGGTCAACAACCAAAGATGGCTCCTTTCCATATCCCACCATTGCTAATTGCTCCACCTTGAGTGTTTTCATTGGCAACCTGTGGATCCCATGCAACAATTTATATGTTTGTGGTGTGTGAAATCCACCTTTAGATTCATTTTGATCAAGCTTGCTACCATCACCACAAACAAGTGAACAATTAGATCATTCTCAAGTTTGGCCTTCAAATAATGTCCCTTGTCTAGCAATCATGTTTATTAGTTGAAGCAGATTCTGATGTGTTGAACTTTTTTCATTCTTCACGTTTGAAGGTTCAGTACCAAGCCATGTTTCATAAATAGCATGCATTAGCAATCAAAGCAAAATATCCTTACCATTAGACTTGGGCTTCAACTGAAATAACATGTGTATTTGACCAATGCATGATTGTGGGTTGTGGGGTACAAAAGATGGTGATGAAAACACTTGAAACCCACAAGATGCATTCTTTCACTTGTAGACACACATGTATTTCTTATCAACAATACTACATTCTTTGTAAAAAAAAAACCACTGCTTCATGCAATCCAAAAACATGATAATTTAGATCATTGCTATTACATAACCACCACCTTTGTAGTTATGATCTTTGATTTGAGCACAACATTAGCACCAACACCCACACCCATGCTTCCATTTAGTTCCATTCTTTCTTGACCAACATTTGTGATCCCTAAACAAATGCAAAGACAATCAAACATAAAAAACACAAAGACGCACAATATTTTACATTGCCTTTTGTCCAACTGTAATTTTCATTGATGCGAGATGATCAAGAGCCCAAATTTGTTCAAAAAGCAAGTCGATTTGTATCTTACTCACCACTCCTCCAAATGCAACATAAGCACAATAATCCACTCTAAATCTCTCAAGGCACAATTCATTCCCCTCATGTAATTCCCACAAACATACACCTTTTAACAATATCAAGCACTATAAATTGAAAAAAATGAAAAAATAAACAATCAATCAAACAAACACACAAACAAACAAACATTCAAGCTTTCAAGGTCTATGATTTTCAAATTGGCCTCTCATAAACATACAATCTCTCTAGGCAAAAAGCTCTTTCCAGTTAATAAAAAAATGTGAAGAAACATTTAATGCATTTGTAGCCAAAACAAATTGTCATTTTGTTGAAGCTGATTTTGATTTTTTAATGAATGCAACTTGTGAGTTTAGGTTAATTGAAAAACAAGGCATTTATATTCATTCCCATTGTAAATATCCCATGCTTAAACATTTTTTGATTTTACAACATGAATGAATTTGAAATTATGAGGTTATGGATATATATCACAATATGATTAAACTTGTAAAATTGAAATTAAATATATATCAAAATCTTAAAATGGATCAAATTAATTATAATAGTGGATTGTGAATATATCTAGCTACATAATTGGAATTGAAATTTTCTATGAAAATTGATGACATACATGAAATTCATCACATAGATGAAAATGTGATTTGGATCCATTTTAAATAATTGAAATTTTATGATACAACAAATTTTTTGAATGTAGTTTTTATTGTTGTAGATTTTAAAACAAAATCATAAAAATTTTAAAATATCTATCAAACAACAAAACATTTATGGCTTCAATAAAAACCTCAAAAATTACAACCTCTTCAATGGAAGAGGTTGGAATATTCTCATCATGTTTTGATATTTAGCATGATATCCACAATGAATCAATTTTTTTAAAAAAAATAGTTAATCACAAAATTAATCATTTTATATTTATTCTAAAAACTCAAAAATTAGATTAATTTTCAATAATTACTTTTGTAGGAATCTAATACTATTGAAAATATGTACAACCAATATGAAAAACATGAATATCATGTCATAAATATTAAGGAAATTGAATGGGGTAATCTACAATGAGGTTTAAACTACCATAGTACTTTATTCAACTCATAAACAAAAGAAACAACATTTGCACCATTCATAGGAATTGTAGGATTATGTTGGTTGGGGCCAAAAGGAAACTACAATAAAGTTTCCTTTGCTAATACATACACTAAATCATCATTTTCCATTATATTTAATGAATCAAGATTCATGAATGAGTATAATAACAAAATATCACAATGGACAAAACATTGGAACAAAAACACACATTACAACAAAAGGTGTCCCTATATGCCAAGTGATTTCACTGGATTATGAGTGAATTCATTGGTTATAATGAATAGGACCTAGTGGGGAAACAATGAATTCACACGGTCTAGTGAAATGCACCCACATTTTGTAGTGACATTATCATACATCATCATTAAATTTCATCAAAAACATCATATTATCAACATACTTGAAATACAATTTAAGTACATCATTATATTTTATATTTTTACATATACAATGAAATCATATGTAAATTATTCAAATTAATTTAAAATAAAATAATGATGATGATGATGATGATGATATAAAAATAAAAGGAATGCTAAAAGACGAATAAATTATTAATTAATAAAAATAAATATTATATTAAAAGAAATGTCAATATAATGATATTGATACAATGAAAAAAAATACAAGAAAAATATAAAGCAAACAAAATGGATATGAATAATAAAAGATGAGCCAAATATCATGATATTGATATGGAAGTAGATGTAAATAAAAAAATTCAGATTAACAACACAGAGATATTGATATGCAAAAAAAAAGTACTTTCCCACCACACATAAAAATTGAAAATAACACATCATGTTTAAGACAATTCAACAGTTTCATGAAAAATGTTTCACTTACATTTAATTATTGTTGTGTTTGTGATGAAAAAACTTTCATACAAGAATTAATAATATGCAATATATTATATTTAAATACAACATTAACAAACATGAAAACTCTTAAAAACTCAATCCTAAACATCATGTATCAAATGACTATGATATGATTCCATAAGAATTTATAATAGACACTATGCACATACATCCAAAATTGGAAGGACTTTTATTTTCCAAAAAAATATTTCAAATAATGACCCAAAATTTTCTTCATGTATAATTTGTAATTCTTCTACAAAAAATAACAAAATGCCAAAACTTGCATTGGCTAATGGTCTATGGATTGGTTCGCACCAATAACACTACCAAAATTGACAATGGTTAAAAAAAATTTAATTGCAAGATATCATTGTTGAACAATATTATTTAAATATACATACAAACAAAGGTGGTATAACATTTCAACATGCACTTAAAGGCAATGTAGTAAGTTTTGCACAAGATCACAAACGTGCAATTGAAATACTAAATGAGTTTCCATTATCATTATAATCCTTATTTGATTTTACCGCAATTCATTTTATTGGTAATACACATCATCCAATGGAAATAATCAAAATTTGTAAGTTTTTATATGTGAGAAAATTTGTAATAACCATATGGCTCACATGGTTGAAATCTAACCATATAGAATATAGGTGTACAATAATCTATAGACATGGTTTGAACTTGTTACCAGATAACAACATACCAGATCCTATAATGAGATCAATATTCAAATCAAGAAGTGTAGAATTGGCAAATGCAGAACATTGAACTAATATCACCAATTTACACAAACAAGTGAGCAATTGTAAAATAAATCAAATAAAAAAAATATGTTGAACAAATTATGGTAGCATCTAGATTAATAGATATTGATGGAATTGACATAAATCAACATGAACATATGAAAATGCATTCTACAATTTAAATAATCATCATTATTTATCTTACAACCATAAATATAAAATGATCAATGAATAATACAACCCATCTTTGATATCATGCATGTTTTTTACTTTGTTCCCTTTTGGGATTGGTGTTATTGAAATGGTAAATAGGCCATTTCAACTGTATACAAAACACCTCATGAATTTAGACAATACACAATATAAAGTTTCAAAACACCATCTATTTCCATTTTTTGTGTTTAACATAATTCAACAAAGATAAATATGTCTTGGAGCTAAATTAACTATGTGTAAATCATCAAACATAAAAAGAACTTTGGAATAAATTACAATTAACATATTTTGATGAAATCATAAAATGTCCACAAAAAATAAATGGAAAACAAATGTACAAAGTTTGCTAGGCCATATAAAAATCTCTAACAAATATGTCATGGTTTTTGGAAGTAGCCGTGCATCACAAAGAGATCAAATATGATATATGATATATTTTATGGGAACACCAAGTTTTTTTTCATTTGTCCATCATCTGTCAATTGTTGTCTTAATTAAACAAAAAAATCCTTGACTTATTCTGTGACAATAATATGTTAAATAAAAATGGATGATATAAACAAGTAGCCATAAATCCCAAAGTTCAAACAACTTTTGTCCACATTCTTGTGAATGTTATTTTCAAATACATGCTACAAGTTTTAAATAATTAAAAATAATAATAATGTAAGAGTGCTTGGACATATTAAAACATATTATGGATGTTATGAAATTGTTAAAAATGGTAGTTTACATATCCATACATTATTATGGCTCAATGATTCACCAAATCTCAACACCTTGATTCAAACATTACTTGATGATGAATTTTTTTAAGAAAACATGATTAATTATTTAATTGACATTATCATATGAGACATTAACAGGCACAAGTCTTTCAATTCTATAACACAAAATGAAAATGACAAATGTGATGACTACATACACCCATGTACCATAAGACCTTTTATGTCACGACATTAACCCCAAGCTTGCAACCAAGGCAAGGGCTTGCAAAGGTGTAGGCCGAAAATGAAGCCTAGGAGTCACATTTCATGTTCATGGGAGTGTAGGAGAGTGTGAGGGAATGAACCCACACACTCCCAAGTGGGCTCCCATTTTGGGAATTGGAATCCTGGTGGACTCTCAAATTTTTAGAGATCGATTATAGGGGTCAAAACTCATTGGATTAAAAAGTTTTTTATATCATTGTAAAGCTCTTGAAACTTAGATGTCTAAAATGGGTTTGCATGACCCATTTGAGTGCTTAAAACATAAGTTGTGGCCAAAAGAAAGGCCAGGAATGAAACTACCACATATCCTTGGAAAGATCTCAATGAAGGCTACAACTTTGTTTTAGACCTAACTTCGATCAAAGTTCTGCACAAAGAGTTATGGCTTTCCAAAATGCCAAGAATACCAATTTCGAGAATTTTCAGATTCCCAACTTGGGAATCCTGGGACAAAATGACATTTGGATGTAGTCCCCATGGTTAATCACAAAGAATATTATAAGGGGGAAGGTGGTGGCTTCCTCCAAGTTTGGGCCATGGTGAGTCTTGCAAATCTTGTGAATCTGTGTGTGCTCGTGGTGTGCCCGTGCACCAAAAGTACTCCAACTATGCATTAACCAATTTGTTTTTTAATTTGTGTAAGTCCATATGAATAATTGACCCTTTTATCACTCGTCCTAATCCCCATCCCTTAACTCTAGCATGCCCCTCTCCCTTCGAAATGTTACGAATTAAAGATCATATCCGCATTCCTTCTTTTTCCGTTGTTTTCACTATTGGACTCGCATTTGAGTTTTACGAGGAGTTTGGGGGTGAGTCATCTTAACACAAATGAAAAAAAATTCAATGAATTATTTGACAATGATGTATGGAAATTAATGAACATATGCAATTGTCATGTGTGTAATCTAACATGTTACAAATCAAATATGATGCATCAAAAAAACTTTGTAGATATGGTTTTCCTCAACCCTTAATCAATATAAGTCATTTTAACAATGACGTTGGACTATTGCATATTTAAAAAACTAACAAATGGTTAAACAATGCAAACCCCTTGGATATTATTTGCATTTAGATGTAACCATGATCTCAAATTTATAACAGCTTTTGGTAATGATAGTAAATCATTGATTTATTACATCATAGATACATAACAAAAACATCCATCTACATTACACACGTGTATTATTTATTACAAATTGATGTGCAAAAAATTGAGACAATGAATAAAAACACAAATTCATACAATTTGATCAATAAAAGTCATCATCTACTCATACAATGTTTGAATACAATTAAAAGTCAATAAAAAATATCAACCACTAAAGCGATCAATTATTTGTTGAATTTAACACATCACATTATTGATTATGATTTTACATATATACCTTGGTATAGTTTATCAACATGGGTAAATGAACATGAAATCAAAAAAATCAATCAAAATGAAAATAACTTACCAAATGATAATTTTGAAACATTTATAGTTGGCAAAAATTTAGAAAATTCAGAATACATGATACACAATTTTCAAACTAACTATTAGCAAAGACCCAAAACATTTGAACAATTTTTCCCCTATGAATTTTCTAGCAAAGCAAATAAAATCAATAGTGTTTCATGAAAATCATCCTTAATACAATTCATAGTGTATATGAATACAACATACCTAAAATACTAGTCTTTCAAAGTTACACAATACCATCACAAAAAAATGACCTTGAAAATTATGCTCGAGCAATTTCCATTATATTTTCTAATTCAACAAAATGGTAATAAAAAATCATTTTACATGAATGTAAAGAATCCAAAGATGTAGATAGATTATTGACAACTTCAATAAAAAATCAATCTAATGAAGATGAAAATGAAAATTCAATAATAAATTTTCTTTAGTTAGAAGAGTTTGAAAACATGGTTCAAGAAGACATTGATGAAATCACAATACAAAATAAGATCATATAACCAAAATAAAAACCTAAAAAATTAGAAATAGAATATTTATTATTTAACACAAGTACTATGTATGTGTAACTAAAATAACCAAAAACTTGGAATTAATGGAAAATATAAAACATGAAGAAAATGAAGAAACATTAAATGATATGAATATCATAACTAAACATCAATTTAATATTAAAAATGGAATCATATTTTAAATCATTTAAAAAATCAAACAATTGATAACTCAACACAAAAACATGTGCATCCATATACAAATATAAACCACATCTAGATCAAAATTCACAACCACTAGAACTATGAAATATATCCATTACTAAAATAAATCAATCAAATCAAACATATACCAATGTCAATAATATAACACCTTTTTATGAAGATAATTTTTCCCCTACATCTTAAAAATTTTCATTAAAAAAAAAAGTTAATAAATTACAAATTTCTGCATTCAAAACATTCGCACAAATGAATTCCATTAATCAAATATTACAATATGTAGGAGGTGCTACATGAAAAGGTAAAACACAAATGATCAATGCCACCCAAGAATATTTTATGAAAACAAATAATGAACAAAAACTTCACATTATAACATGCACCGCAAATGCAACATTGTTAATAGGTGAAACAACTATCCATTATTTACTAGGCTTGTTAATCAATAAACATGACATTGTAAGACCAAATTTAATAACAAACATTTGTCCCACTATTGAATTCATCATTGTTGATGAAATTTCAATGGTTGTTTGCAACATGCTCTTTACAATGCATCTAAAATTGCAAAAATTAAAAAGTAACATATTACCATTTCGTGGGGTAAACATATTTTTTATGGGGGATTTTTTACAATTTCCACCCATTACTAATACACCATTATATTCAAATAACATTCAACCAACCTTTGCATTCACAAAATTAACTCAAAAAAAAATCATAAGTAAAAGTTTGTGGGAAAACTACATTCGCCCTAATAATATCATTTTAACGTAACAAATGCAACAGATGGAAAATGTCCAATATGGATTTGTTCTAAAAAACCTTAGAAGAAAAAAAAAATTCCCATTCAGATTTTGAATTACTTAAAATAAAAAATTTATCCAAATTAAAAACAAACTTGTTTGAAGATCTATGGAGGACAACAATTTTCATAGTTCTTCGAAATGAATTACATTATGCTATCAATCATCACATAATAAAAATGAATTCAAAAAAATTAAAATGTTGCACAATTATAACTATTGATACTTATTTAAAAAATCTAATAGGTAGTGACATCCAATATATTATAAAACAAACAATGTCAATAAGTAAAACTCAAAATTTAGCACCATTTTTAAAAATTGCAAATGAAAATGATAATTCAAAATAATTAAATACAATAGAAGTGTTGGACAAAGTCAATAAACTTATCGATGGTGCAATAGTAAATCTAGGAGATTTAGTTTCCATCAAATGTTATGTTAGATATTGGAAACACTTTGTTTCGAAACAACATGGAATAACATTAAAACTAGTTGCTGGAATATAAATTGATCAAGGTATTACTATTGTTGATAGTTATAATATTCACATATTTATAATATAGATTTAATTACTGTAGCATTATTGTAATACCTAAATATCATTCATATTTTCAAAAATATTGTAGAAACATATTAAATTTTTTTTTAAAAAAATCATTACCATAGTTTAACATGAATTTTTGTATTTCATTATATGCATTATTATTTTTGACCCCATAATGTATCATTTTGAAAACATTTCACTCACAAGATCACATCAGATTCTATGTGATGAAATGATGCATCCACCTATTAATGTTTTAGTTGATTTTAAATGAAATAATAATAATAAAATACATTACAAGACATCAATCTTGAAGGTTTACCCAAAAATGTGATACTAATAGCACCCATAATGAGAAATTTCCAATATCACCCTTTCATAGAAGAATCAAACACCTCAAAAACTTTTAATGTAAGTCAATATCAACTACCACTTGCCCCAACTTTTTGTTTAATTGACTTTAAAGCTCAAGGGAAAACTTTTGAACACTTGATCATAGGCCTTTGCCAACCACTTGATAGTATTCAGCTTAATATGCACAACATCTATGTAACATTCTCACATTTATGTTCTTTAGATGGACTCATAATTTTATGAGATATCACTATTTAGGACATATGTAAAGTTAATTTCAAAATTAATTTCAAAAAGGGATCATTAGAAATGACAACACCCATTGTGAAATCAAACATTAACCAAATCAATATGCCAACACAATATTGTAAATTATTGAAGGGGAAAAAAAGTATGTAAAAAATAAATTGAGAACATTATTGAAATAAATGATGATTCAAATGATGATAACATCATTCACTACTAGCATGAAGACTTTCAATTAACAAAAGACAATGAAAACATACTTCTTGATCCAAATGTATGGTTAAGCGATCAACACCTAGGAATGGCAATGCAAATATTATATATAAACAAATTACAATCAATAGGTTATGAACAACACACTTACACAATCATGGGAACGATAAACAAAATTGTACAAAATTCCTTTCAGCATATTTTTATCAATAACAATCATTAGATTTTAGTCAAATTACATACTTCCATACCTAATTTACATTGTACAATATATGATTCAAATCAACTTATGACAAGAACATTACCCAATGACATTGTACAATTATTTTAAAAATTAACAAATATTGAACAATTGTTGTATACATATGCAAATGTCATGCAACAAATAGATAATTCATCATGTGGTCTTTTCATAGTAGCATATGCCACAGATATCATTTGGAATTGAACCAAAAAAATCCAAATATGTTTTTATCACAAATGCATTTACATTTACAATACAACATAAACCATAGATACATCTTTCCTTTTCCAAAATACTCAAACCAAAATCTTAACATTTCTTCTGTCCAATAAATATAATCTTAACAATATTTGATAACATAACCATTTTAACTTAAAAATATTTAAAACTATAATATCATATAATTTATAATATTTAAAAATATTATATCATATATTGATGCAATTACCAAAGGAATTAGGTGAAAACAACACCTACATATTTTATTCCATGCATACAACCCATAACATGATTTCTTTTCTTTGAAATTAAGCTAATTTCCAATAAAAACTTCTCCTTTAAATACCTAATTCAAGGATTTAATCCCCACTTATTTAGCTAATTTAATGTTTATCCACCCTAATTGCTTCCAAGATTTCAATGAATTAAAAACATGGGTGTCTGATAAAATCTCCCCTTGGATGATAATTGGGTGGTATTTTGTACAATTTGAATCTTTCATATATTTGAAAATAACAAAGTTTTCAAATATAAACCTTTTTTTTTTGGGTCATTTCATTGTCACTAGTAGTGCATAGTAGCGTAGAGCCCAAGTTAAATAAAAGTTAATAAACTAGACCTAATTATTACTCAATTGATATTTAATATTTAATGATAAAATTTTATAATTATTTATTAAATATTAAATAAATAATTATTAGATAAATTTTAATTAAACTATTTATTAATTGATTTATATTACATATTTAATAAATTATAATTATTTATTATCTATTTAGTCATTAAAATTAAATATTACTTAATCAACTAGAATTAAATATTAAAATTAATAACATCTAATAACTAAAATTAGTTATTAATTGATTGATATTGCATATTATTATTATTATTACTAAATTATTTAGTCATTAAGATTAAATATTACTTTATAAACTATAATTATGAACTTATTGATGTTACATATTATAATCAAAATTTAAACGTATTAATATTAATTAATTAATCATTGAAGTAAATAATAATTATAAAATTTAATATTCAAATAATTTTAATTAATAAAATAAAATAAATATTATTCAATTGATAATAAATAATAAGTAGATTATGATTATTAGTTAAATAGTTCATCATTAATTAAATATTTATTTATTTATTAAAATAATTACTTACTGAATTAATTAATTATATTGAATTTTTCTATGAATTAATTAATTATTTCATTTTATTATTTTAGTAATTATTAAATGACTATTAATTAATACTTGATCATTCATATTAATTAATGTATTAATATTAATTATTGAAGGATGTTTACTATTATCAATTAATTAGTTAATAGTAACTTTCAATTAATATTTGATGCCATTATGACCTATTATTATTAATGGGTAAATAGGTAATAAGTAAATAGGTTGTAGGTAGATAGGAAGTTAGTGAATTAGTTGGTTAATTATTGAATTAACTAGTTAACGAGTGAGTTATATACTTATGGAGTTGACATAATTGAAAGGGAAACCAAATTGTATGGGATGAAAAAATCTAATCACAACCTAGTTGCAAACTATTTGCAACCAGATTTTTTATCCCATATTGTTTGGTTTCCTTTTTAAGTGTGTCAATTATGTAAGGAAATGTATTGTTAACATTAAAATACACAAGATTTGCCAAATGGGATGAGCTAATTGAAAAAGCTTAACCCTAAATTGGTTCAATCCAAAATAAAAGAAAACAAATTAAAAAAAGTTTTAAGACTTACTTACCTACTTTGACCTACTTACCTACCCACTTAGGCCTACTTACCTACTTACCTACCTATGTTAAACTTTCTTACCTACACACCTACTTTTATTTTAAATGTTTCAAAAATCATAAATGTTGCCATGTGGCACAAAATTATTTATTCACATGCATGAATCAAAGACCTTAAAAAAAATGGTTGAATTTTTTTTAAATGGTAATATATTTGATTTGTTTAATATTCTTTGAATATGCCACATGGTAACATGACATTGGTCATTAGAAATTGGTCACTAGTTGCATGTGCTATACAATCAACAAATGAAAAATACCATCGACTAAAATACATACTTCATCTATTGTCTATGTGATGACATCAACATTTGTAACTAATGTTTTATGCAACTTGTCTAACACAACTACAAATCATTTTAGTTGCAAATATCATTTGTAACTAAAAATTAGTTGTAAACTATAGTAAAAAATATGCAAATTTCTTCGAATGATTCCCAACAAGGTCATCACCCATTTTCACCACAAGACTCTTATTCTTAGCCAAAACACATTTTACAAGTGTAAACACGAGCTTTGACATTTTAAAAAATCTTTAAACCTTTTGTTTACAAAACTTCTACCAACTTCCCATGTTCCATGTGCCTTTTAAGACAATGAGAAAAGTAAACATAAATGGATTATAGTAAAAGCTCCATCCAATGATAGGTTTGCATTGCCAAACTACACTTATGTGCCATGTAGTGGATGCTAATGATAAACAAGGCATTTTTTTTTATCAATTGGATAATCACCCCTGTCTTCAAAGCTTGAAAATATAATCATACCATGCATCAAAACAAACTAGCTTGTTAGCCAAATCCCCATTAAATAATCCCCCAAAAATAATGGTAGAATTGACCAACATAGTACTTAGCAATGTTGTTAAACCATGACCCATTGCAAATTTTTAAAAAATGCACCCTCCTCCAATTTTCAAGCACATAAGCATGGATGGAAATTCAACTCTAATTATTGATTATTGCAACCTCATCACAATTCAAGGGAAAAAAATGGCCTTTTGAATTGCATGTTTTATAATTACCAAAATTTATGTATACAATTTAACATTCCCCACTGATAGGAATCATTCTATTGCATCTTGGGCACCTTTTCAACCTTCAGAAATGTAAAAAATCTATTCATGCATTCATAGTTTGCCATTGGCTTGCCTTGTTTCAATAAAGGAAACATAATAACAAATTGGAGGTTTTTTTTTTCTTACAAGTTTTTTCTACATGCAACACCTACTTAATAACAAAATCATGTAGTTAATAACAAAAACACTTGGTCAATATCAAAATCATTTAGTCAATATTAGAATCACTTGGAAGTTGGTTAATAATAAAATCACTTGGAAGTTGGTTAATAATAAAATCACTTGGTCAATAATTATATCAAGCTTTATAGCGTTGTATATCCTTTCATTTTTCACATGTTGACTATCAGAACTAATGTAAAATTCACCTTATTTTTGTCCAAGTCTTGGTAATTTATATTTCCTTCTCCCATTGTGTTTATGGAACCCCTCCAACTTGGGCACCAAAATTTTATCCTTGGGTTCAACTTCTATGCAAATTTTTCACTTCACATGGCACATTTGGTCGTCTTCCCTTATGATTAACTTAACATAGGGGAATTTGGTTGCTAAAGTACCTAGAAATTCCTTTGGATTTGTCATGAAACCTTTTTCTTTTGGAGGCATACAATAAGAACCATGGACCAAATTGCTTAATTTTAATGCAAACAATGGTTGTATTTAATGTGGGGCCAAATTCAAAAGGATGTTTGTAGAATCTAACTTCACCCAAAGTACCAATCATGCCATTTCTAGATAATAAAAGTCGAAACTTGAAATTTGTAAGATTCTTTAAGGGTGCCATGGTTTTTAGCAACTACCTACAACCATACAACATTAATAGCTAACAAAAGATGCAATAAATACTTGTAATCAAAATCAACACAACTTAAAGTAAGATGGCTTCAATTATTTTAGGGCAAACACCAACTAATTTAAACAACTTCTACCTAGTTGTGGGGCATAAATATGGTAAGGTACATACAATGTAAAGAAGACAAAATAAATACCCATCTTTTTCCATAACACATGCTTGAAAACCAAAGTTCCAAAATTCAAAATTATAGAAATTTACATGTAGGTTATTGATAGATTCAACAAATTATCTTGATGGGATATAAGCTTAAGGTTTTGCTACTAAGCATTTGCATATGGGGATAGTCTTTAGAACATTCCATAAAAATTTATAAAATTAAAGGATATATTGTAGACTAGCAAAAACACTTATGGTTTAAAAGTTGATGGCTAGTTAGTTTTTTGATAGGATTGGTTGCATTAATTTGGCTATTTGCTTGCCTCTTTGCAATGTGCCCACTTTTTGGCAATCCTTGTAATTGCATCATAACAATTAGTGATGAAATTTTCTTTTGGGTTCACAAAATAGGGACATCATGAAACCAATGACCAAAGAATGTAAAAATAGGTTGTGATTTTGGTACAATAGTCAAATCCTCATAGCAAATGCAACATCCCATTTTATTTGGGTATAGTATTGAAGGTCAACAAGATGAAATAAATTCTTAAAAATAAAACAACAAATTCATGGTCCTAGATACCAACATGTATTGTAACAAAACAAATCTTTGGAGAATGATGATTGGATCAATGACACTTGTGGATGGGAATTTCTTTTGTCCTTTTTTGCATGACCTGTAACTTATCATTTGGACATAGCAAATTGGTTGTTGATGGTGTTTACATCCTTGTTTAGTCGCTTTGGTATAATAATTGATAAATATTTAGTGTAATGTTTGATAATCCAATTTTATATAGAAAAATATGCCATGGTTTTTGGTTTGTAGATTGGGAGTTTGGAAACTTCAAAAGTTTTCAAGGCATAAGCTTTAGAGCTTTCCTACTTTTGCACAAAAATGCAGAATTATTATTATTTACTTTAATCCTCAAATTAACAATCCAAAACATAACATCAAGTGCTTGCAAATAATGATAGCAAAAAAAATTATGTGTTGGATTGAAAGTTCTAATTAATTACACTCTTGTGCTAATGATGGTTGGAAAATTTAATGTGGAATGTCCAAGGGCATCAACATCAAATACCTCCTAGACCTCCAACATGCTCACATAAAGGTTAGAAAACATGTAAATCATAATATGTATGACAATTATTTCTATGTTGCATGAAACATAGACCTTAGGCTTACCAATCACTCTTGAGAGCTTGGAATTGTAAAACATTTAGACTTATTGTTGTTAAAGAAACTATTGACTATTGGAAATCAAGTTTATAAAAATTGTACACATATGTGGATTGATGTTAGAACTACCTACGTGTTAAGGCCCATTATTTTGGACACAAACTGAAAAAAGATTGTCAATTGGAGTTGATAACCCCAAACCTTGGAAATGAACACCATTGTCACAATAATAATACACTAGTTTTTTGATGTTTTTAATACCATCATCTTACAAACACTTAGAGTTGAAAACCTTAAACCTAGTAAAAGGCTTCAACAACCCATAACAATGGTGACAATGGATTGCATATTCACACAAGTTAACCTCATTGAAAAACCATGACCTTAACTTATTAAAAATTGAAGCAAAATTTTGACCTACTTACTTTGAATATTTTGTAATGTCAAATCGTGGTGTTGATTGTGGAACAATTGATGCATAAACCTTTGAATCTCCCCACCACTCATTAAAACAATGTCTCCACACTTTGTATACACATGCACATGCAATAAAACAAGAATGCAAAGAAAATAGAACCAAGGTTTAGCTTAAAAGATGTCACATTTGTGATGTTCAAAAAGGTGCTTCAACATAAAGGATTATTTTAAAATAAAGCTCCAAGAAAATCCAATCTAATGCCCATTAACAATTAATGAAACTTGACCATAAACTTGAAGATCTACCCATATTTGTAGGGCTTGAAGATTTGTTGATGAACCCCCTCAATTGCAAACTTGGCATCAATGTAAGAGTGGTCGCAACCAACATAATGAAAGTGAGCACCTTTGTGACAACTTGTACCCCTAATGCAAAAACCTTGTGACTAAAAAAACATGAAGGAAGGAGAAGAGTTGTGAGACAAAATGGGAAGGTGGACAATATTTACAAATGATAATCAGTAGATGTGTCAATGAGATGATCCAACCATGATGGGGGGGAGGGGGGACGAGGGTGTGAAGCTCCTAAGCAAATTTGGAAATTGTAGGAAGTGTCGTGACGTGTAGTGTCGTGACGTATGGTGTCATAAGGATGTAAATACATAGTAAATTCTACTAAACAAAAAGACTAAAGCTAGTCAAAGGTATAAATTAATCAACCAAAAAGATATGCATGCACACACATATATATACAATGCACAAGAGGAGGTTGAGATGAAATTCTCATGTATCACCCCCTAGACCTAAGCTAGGAAAAATGTGGCATGGTTTGAGTAGGAATTAAGGTGTTGTAGGAGAACATGATGAATACCAATTGCCGGCGGGAACTTGAGTGAACTCCAGCTTGAGGCAGAAGAGATGGTATCCACCATTACAGTTGTCGCAAAACAGCATCTGATCAACATCGTTTGTCCTCTGACATACCTAACATGGATAATCAAGTGGAAGAATCCAAGTTGACGTGATGATGGTAGGATCCAAGTTTAGCAGGTGGCAGGGTGCACAATTTTTGGAATGATCCTGAATTGTGCATCCGTTAGCTCCTTGTAACTCTAACACACTTGAAGGCTTGATCGCCTTAATCCTCAAGATAGTGCGATCAGAAGAAGTGTCTAGAGTATCATTGGGTTGCCATTGGAGATACACAAAATCACCAACATCAAATTGTCTCACCTTAGGTTTGTAACTGCCACCTCGTGTGTGTGCATATCGCAAGGTGTCTCAATGTTGTGCAATGGGCAGATTCTCCATGGCCATGGGCATAACCCTCTTGAATAGAGCATCCCTTTCTGCAATGACCTTAGCCCAAGTGGTTGGGGAGTCCAAGTCCACAACCTGGTCCATTTGAACAATAATGGAAGAGGGTGGAATGGGATGTCTCTCAAAAAGTAAAAAGTAAGGAGAGAAATGAGATAAAGAGGCATGTTTGGACATCTTGTAACCCATGGCAATGTAAAGGGAGGGCCAGGTCTCAATTTTCTTTGTTCTTAGTGAGGCAAATCTTCCGAAGTCCCTTCTTGCATGTTTGAACCATCCTTTCTGCAAGGCCATTAGCTTGGGGACGATCTCTTGAAGTTCAACAATGGTCAATGAGAACATGGTCAAGTAGGTCTTGGAATTCTCCCCTGAATTATGATCCTTGATCAGTAAGGCACTTGGCACAAGCCCCAAACCTACTTAAAACTTGTTGTAAGAAAGTTTGGCTAGTGCTGTGTGATGATTTGTCCAGTAGCACAACAAGCTCAACCCACTTTGAAAAATGTTCAATCATAATCATGATGTAAACATTACCCCTGGAGGTTTGTGGTAACTTTCTAGCTAAATTACATGACAAACGATAGAACATGCCCTGAATAGGGAGTGGAGAAAGCGTGAATTGTTGATAGGAGAAAGAAGTTTTCACTCTATCACATTGTTCACACCTAGCAATGATGTCTCGGACTTGAGCATACATACCTTTCCAATGGTAATGAGGAGCGAGAAGGCTATAAGTACGCTTAATTCCAAAGTGTCCAAGCTCCAAATGTACCTTTTGAATAAGACCAGGCTGTTCATGTGGTGGTGGAACCATTTTATTGCCTTGTGGTAAGCATTGAACGAGATGATTGTCCCTCCATGAGTAACGTTTGGACCGCTATTGTATGTGATCCTGCTGACTTGATGTAACTTGGAGAGGGTATTCCCCATGTTGAAGAAACCTCAGAGTGTCCAAATCCTCCCATATATCCAGAATGGGATGCTCAACCAGGTTACATTGCAGTAATGCAAGATAACTAGATGCCTCAGATACATGTATTGCTCGAATCTGGTCAAAATTTTGCCTCACTTCTGAAAAATCTTCAGAGGTAGTGAGGGGTCTTTGCGACAGGGTATCCGCATTTTGATGTGTAATACCAGGTCGGTGAATAACCTTGAACTCATACTCTTGAAGTATAAGTGCCCAACGATCTAACTTACCAATAAGCTTATCATTGGTCATCAACCACTTGATAGGCTGGTGGTCGGTATATAAAGTGAAATTGGTGCCATAAAGATAGGGCTTGAAATGTATGACGGCCCATACAATAGCAAGGCACTCCCCTTAGTATGAAGAATAGTTGCTCTCAGTCTTGTTGTTGCTTCGAGATGCATAGGTGATAACATATTCCTTTCTTTCCTCATCAAGTTGGCCAAGAATAGCTCCAATACCAAGAGCACTCCAGTCAGTGTGTAGAATGAAGACCTTGTTGAAATCAGGTCTTCTCAGAATGGGGAACTTTGAAAGCTTTTCCTTGAGTGTGTTGAAAGCTTCCTGAGCCTCATCATTCCATGTCCAAGCAACATCCTTTTTTAACAATGCATAGAGAGGATGAGCAATAGTACTAAAGTCTTGGACATAAATTTTGTAGTAATTACATAATTTGATGAAGCTCCTCAACATGTGAACATCAGTAGGATTGGGCATCTCCAAAATAGCTACTACTTTGGCCCAATAAGCCATAATACCATTTGGTAAAATTCTATGTCCAAGGTAGATTATTAAGGTGACAGCAAACTCACACTTTTTAGGATGGATCTTCATATTGACTTCATGGAGCCTCAAGATGAGCCAAATGCTGTAGGAGTCCCTTACTATGCACTAGGACGTTGTTTATGTAGCACTTCAAGAAATCTGCCCCTTCGAGAACCATGACTCGCTGAAAGAAGACATGTGCATTCTTCAATCCAAAAGGCATCACAAGCCATTCCCATAACTTGTTGCTTCCATGGAATGTCATTTTCTTGCGATCCTTCGCAACAAGCACAATCTAGTTGAAACCTTGCTTCAGATCCACAATTGTGAAGATGTTTAAATCTCCAATGATATCAAACAATTCTTCAGGGATGGGCATGGGGTACCTATCCTGAAGTGTAACTAGGTTCAAAGGCCTATAATCCCCGCACATCCTTTTTTCAATCCATAATCCAGCTGAATTTTTTTTTGATAGCATTACTATAACGATTGCAAAATCAAAACTTGATGGCTGAATGAGACCAACTTCATGGAGCTCTTTGCATCTTTCATCTACCAATTCCCACTCATGCTTGCTCAACCTATGCCTCCTTCGATAAATGGGTGTCTCATTTGTAAGGTCTATAGAGAACTGCATGGTCTTACACCTACCTAAGTCTTTCATTGATAATGTAAACACATTCTCATATTTAATTAGCAAGTTTATGACTTGGTCTCTCTCCTTCTTGGTGAGTGGTTCCCCATAATGAAAGGGTAGTTGGAAACACATGGAATGGAATTAGAAAGTGTGTTTGAAGAACCTAGTGTATTGGGTTCTCCACTATCCAACTGCGTAGATTCGTAGAAGGTTGTAATTATTTCTCTAGAAGCTGACGTACCTCTAGGTGTATTAGACACAACTTGAGTCAAATTACATGGTACCTCCTCCCCCCCAACACTCAGAGTGAAATGTAGAGTGTTCAAAATAGGCAAGTGTACTTGGTCGGGGTGCCATGTGGTTACATCGCTAGAACTACAAGTTGATTGAATTAATGTTGGCGTTATGTACATTTGAAAGAGTAGAAAAGTTACCAACAACCATGTAGGGAATTCAAGTCCATGCCTCTCCCTAGTAGAGCATTACGCTCCAATCTAGTCACCTTAGTGTGACTACTAGTGCCAGCTTGGAACCCCATAGCCCTTTCTCTTTCTTCTGGGCTTGGTTCATCCCAAGTGGTTGAAGCATGACGATACACTAGGCCTAGTCCATCTCCTTGAAAGGCATGTGCTCTTGGGAAGGAGACAAAGGTGGGCCAAGCACCTTTTGGTTTTCCTATTGTGTTTGCAGGAAACCAAAGAGGTTTTTCTTGTCTTGTAACTGGTTGGCAAGAACTTTGATCATCCAATATGTGAGAAACCTGTAGGTTGGGGTCTTTGATAGTGTATTTCAGAGCTAGTTGTAGAACTGAGAGTGGTGCCAAGTTGGTCCACTAGCTGCACAGTTGGTGCACATAGGAACCGCATTGTGCCGCATCAAGTAGGAGCGGCTCTCCAAGGTAATGCTTGACTAGTGTGTAGTGCTCCTGGACTTTCTCCCTCTGATCAAGCTGAGAAGGGGTGTTCTCAATTACATAACCAAGTGTAGGAGAAATGGATTGAACCCAGGTGATCAATCGTATCATGTCCGTGAAAAGACCAGATCTTGTGTCATTCAAGCCTTCTCCGAATCCAACTGTTGAAAATTCTTGACACTCCCAACTTGAAATGATGAGGTCGATGAGGCCAAGTAATTCCATATGCTTCTTCTGAATTAGTTGTATGTCAAAGGGCAAAAATGTGAAACTAGCCTTCCATGCGGTGGTTGCAAACTATAGTGGAAATCTTGTTGTGAACTCCCTCATTCTCAATGTCGCCACTTCCCTTGCAACAGGATTAATGTCTACGTAGAAATACTTCCGAACCACCATCCCTAATTATAATAAGGCTTCGAGACCTGTACCAATACCACCAAAGAGCTCTAGTAATGTAATCCCTTCCTTAGGTGGTGTCGAGGTGATTAGCTAACGAAGTAATGGCTTAATCGGTTTGCCATGGCTCTCCATGCTCTCAAAATTAGACAAAGCTTTGACCAAGGGCTTGTGGGCTACTTTGAACCTCTGTAAAACCTCTGGTCCATGTTGAATGTCAGTAGGAACCACCCTCAAACTTTCAGTAGCTTGAGCGTAAGCTATCTCCTCCTCATCTCCCTCTATCCACTCGTGGCTAGCTTGTTGGATGTAAGAAATGGTGTGTGCTTCCTTGAGCATATAACAATGAGCCATAGGACTATGGTTCCCATGTAAATCAAGGGGTATGTATCCTAGGTGGTGGCCATCAGTCTCCCAATCCGCTTGGTAGTATGCATGTTCGAACCAGTTGTTAATTGTGAAACCTGGTGGAAATAGGGCCTCTTGCCCAATGAGCACATCATAACTGGTGGCATTGGTGACTAAACATCTGACCTGTAAGCAAAGCTCCTGATCTATACTTTCATTGAAGTTAAGTGCAATCAAATCCGAGCTTTCCCCAAGTACCTCCTTTACGTTCCCATTAGCGGTGCGAATCTGCCACATAGATTTTCATAGTTTGAAATCAAGCATGCCCATCTTCTTGGCGAATTAAACTCCAAGAATCACTGGTTGGGCACCTGTGTCAAGAAGTACCACTCTGGGTGTATGTCCTCCCACTTGGATTGCTGACCCAGTATTGTTGATAATGGCAACTTCGGTGGCAATGGAAGTTCTCTCACTAGGCACCACCTTCTGAAATGAGTGAGAGATTTTGTGGAAAGAATGGCTATCCACAACACCTTTGTTGAGCAACAAATTCACAAGTGAGGTGTTCTGAATTCCCTTCTGATTTGTGAATGTAGAATTAGAGGTAGGAAAGCCCACTAGTTTAGCCATGCTAGAACTAGTGACTAGATTACGAACACCATCTGCAACACGTGAGCTAATCAAATGTCTTTCCAAGGTGTTAGATGGGACCTCTGTAGCATGTGGATCAGGGATTGGTAGAGGACCTGATGTAGTGTTCAGGGTATCCTCTAATACTGTAATTATGTCCCTGGTGTTTAGCTTCAAATCTTGAAAACTAAACACTGGTGTACTCACAAGCTTTTGCACCACTTCATGCATTTGAAGTTGGCATTCCATAAGCTGATCAGTGAAAAATTGTGTGTTTTCTTATGTACATGTACTCCTGGGACACAAGAATTTGATGCCCTGACAGCTTGTGGTGTAGTATTCTCCTCCCCCCTTGCCAACAAGGTGCGTTTTTCTTCCATGTTGAGAGGACGAAAAGATTGTGGCATGATTGCTCAAGCTCCTCTAGCTTTGGTAATAGGACTTGAACCAGATGCGAGTCCATCAGTCTGAATTACCTACCTAATGGTAGAAACTCTGGGTGCCACACTAGTTTCTTGTGCCGCAACATAGGAAGGGCAAAAAGAAGTAGCAAATTTTGGTGTGAGACTAGAATTGTGTGGAGTGGAAAAAACATACTCCCCAACCATGGCATCATGTGGGAGGCCATAAAACGACCTAGGAGGTCCCTCTCGTGATCCTGAACCTTGTATAGGTTGGGCATGATTAGCTGGTTGGGAGGACTTGCCTTTTAGATTAGCAAGTTAGGCCCTTAATGATTCAAGTTCATTTTGTAAAGTATGAACTTGAATTGCATGGGCTTGAAGCACCTCCCTCTTGTCAGCATTATGTTCCTTCTTCTTAGCATTCTTGTTGGAATTACCCTTGGTGGGCAAAACCTGAGTGGAAGGCTGAGGTGCCTTGGCTTTTGGTTGAGGGATAGCGGAAAATACTGGCAGATTTTGCTGTTGTAATCGGAGTTGCTTCCGTTCTGGGAACTTGGCAAAACAGACAGATTCCTGATGTCCCTTTTTCCCACAATAATCACAAAAGATATCCTCGGAAGGAATGTTGCTTTCACTAGCTTTGTGGGCAAGATTGCCATAATAGTTGCAAGAAGGTAGGATGGGTGTAGCTGAGTGCATCGCTTTAGTCCTTGAAGAAGAATGTGATGATCTAATTGGCGCAGCTGGTGTAGGTTGAGGCCTTGAACATGATGGAGGCCTCATAGTACTGGCCTCATAGTGTGCATGAGCTAGTTCCAACTTTTCGGAAATGTTGTACACATTTAGCAAAGTGTACGAGTCTCCAAATTCTGCAAAGACTCATTGCAAAACCTGTGCGTGGAGTGTTAGAGTACCTTCCAACGAACGAAAATACCGGTGGGCAGCTTCTAGGTCGGTGATGCTTTGGGTATCCTCTTTGAGTTTGAGAAGCCTCCTGTAGAGCATCTTGAGGGTTTCATTCTTCTACTGAGAGAAGGTGGCGAGCTCCAAAAATTTTCAGAACTTTTGACTGGAAATTCTAGCTCAAGAATTCGAGAGAATTCTCCCACTGGATCAGCAAAAGCTAGCACATTAGTAGTGGGAGGAATGTTTGCAATAATAGCAATGAGTTGTTGAGGAAAAAGGTTTACTGAGGTAGGTACTAGGTTTGGATTATTGGGCACGGTTTCGTCATGTGCAATTGCAGCTTGCAATGTAGCTTGAAAGGCGGTGATGATGGCTGTGGCGTAAGCTGGACTGGGAATCTAGGTGACGCCCAAAATCCTTGCAGAATGTTGCTCGTAGACATCCAATGCCTCATAGTGCACATAATGAGCCAATTGTTTGAATACAAACGCCTCGGTGTAATTACTGCCATACTTGAGCTCCAATTCACAAACCATAGTTGAGAAAGTTGCCTTGAACTCCGTCAAAGAAATAGTACTTGGCCTTTCGCTAAACTTCTCAATTCTCCCAAAGGAACTGTTGACCTCCATGGTGTATATGGGTGTTGAGGTCACAGCTTGCAACGGAATATATGGTGATGGTGTGAAAGTAGGTGTGGCAACAGGCGTACCCCACTGATTAACCCCTCCAAATGGACTTTGATGTATTGTTGATGTAGTGTAACTTAAACTTGAATTCTTGGTAAGAGTTTTATTAGATGACGGTGGTGTTATGGATGCTTGATGGTACCGTCGTGAAGATCGTGAACTTAAAGAAATCGGCTCAAAGGATTGTGTGTTACTTCGTAGTTGATACCTTGGCTCTGGTTGAACGGTAGTGCTGTCATCATCCGAGGACATGGTGTTGTCTCATGCCCTAAAATTTTGTGATAATACATAACATTAGCTAAAAACACAACGTACGATTTGAAGAATATAGTGCGTTGTTGGGAATAACCTGCACTAGACAAACGTCGTGCGAAGGTCAAACGAACATCCAACGAAGGTTAGATGAAACGTGGACAGAATTCAAACAGATGTCAGATGAAAAAACAAGACGGCGAAACGGTAGGACGTAGGACGACAGGGCATAAGATGACAAGGTGCAGGACAACAAGACGG
>Ga0209611_10000987_pt1 | contig 46585 bp, 30 predicted proteins | sample S1TSphgellanicum_3_FD_187693 | JGI IMG/M metagenome (GOLD analysis project Ga0209611, IMG submission 187693) | Host-associated microbial communities from peat moss isolated from Minnesota, USA - S1T2_Fc - Sphagnum magellanicum MG (SPAdes) (version 2) | ecosystem: Host-associated > Plants > Peat...
TAATTTTCTGAATTGAAATATTAAAATTGAAAATCCAAAATAATAATTTGGAATTCAAATTTCAACTTTCAAGTGAAATAATTTCTTAAAATTTAAATTTTAAACTTCAAAATTCAAATATCAAATTTCAAGTTCAAATAAAAATATTTAAAATCAAACTGCCAATTTTTAGCCTCAATTTTTTTAAAAATTTGAAATAATAATTTTTAGATTTGAAAATAATAATTTAGAATTCGAATATCAGGTTTTAGATCAAATAACTTTTTTGAACTTAAATTAAAAATTTCAGAATTGAAATGTTAATTTTCATATTCAAATAACAATATCTAAAATTGAAATGTTCGTTTTTAGATTCAATTACTAATTTTCAGACTTGAAGTATTAATTTTGAGAATGTAAAATAATAATTTTGAATTTAAATTTCAGGTTCGATAAATGATTGTTTAAAATTTAAATGAAAATTTTTCAGAGTTGAAATATAAATTTTCATATTCACATAAAAATATTCAAAATTAAAATGTCCATTTTTATTATCAATTATAAATTTTTAAATTGAATACCAATTTTTGGATTCGAAAATATTAATTTAAAATTCAAAATCAATTTTTAGATCAAATGAGTCTTTTTGAATTGAAATTGAAAATATCATATTCAAATCAAAAATTTCAAATTCATATATCAAGTTTCAAATTCTAATAATTTTTTTAAAAAGTTAAAATAACAATTTTCATAATTCAAATATCAAATTTCAGATTTGAATAAAAAAATTCAAAGTTCTATTAATTTTGATACTCATTATATGAACAATATACATATGTATGCATATTATATATATATAATTTTAGTACATACATTAAAATACACCCCTATGTCATTGCAGAATACTTTTAGGATGCAACTAATTTGGTGACTATTAGAACTAATGGGACATATCAACCTATTGATGAATGAAAATAAATGTAAAATTGATGCAATCAATAGGATGAAATTTATAATAGTTGCATCACAGTTGTGAAAATGACCAAATAGTTGAAAGTTGGTCTTGTAGTTACAAATATTCCCAAATCTAGTCGCAAACGACTATAAGTCGCATGTAGTTGTAAATGGAATTATTACATTTTGGCTGATTTCTACTAGTGAGGGGTCAAAACTCATTGGATTAAAGAAGTATTTATACCATTAAAAATCTTTTGGAATTTAGATGTCTAAAATGAGTTTGCATGACGGGTACTTAAAACATAAGTTATGGCCAAAAGAAGGATCGAGAATCAAACTGTCAATTTGATTCCTAACCACTAAAAGTTGGGAATCACCCTAATTTACTTGCATACAAGTGGCGTGCCACATATTGTTGGAAATTTCTTAATGGTGGCTACAACTATTCTTTAGACCTCATCTCAATCGAAGCTATGTAAAAGAAGTTATGGGCCTCCAAAGTCGTAAGAATTTCAATTTGGGGAATTTCGGGACTCTCAACTTGGGAGTCCAAGGACAAAATGACATTTGGGTGTAAGCCCCGTGGCCAGACACAAATAATATTATAAGGGGGAAGGTGGTGGCTTCCCCCCCAAGTTCAGGCTGTGGTGAATTTTATGAGTCCATGTTTGCCCATGGTTTGTCCGTGCACCAAAAGTGCTCCAACTACGCACTAACCAACTTGTTGTTTGGTTTGTGCAAGTTTGTGTGAATAATTGACTTGATTTTCACTTGTCCTAGCCCCATCCCAGAGCTCCAGCATGCCCCTCTACTATCGAAATGTTGCGAACCAAATAACGTACCCCAATTCCTTATCCTTCCGTTATTTTCACCTTTGGACTCGTAGTTGAGTCTATCAAGGAGTCCACGGGTGTGTCATTGACAATCTTTATGTTTTAATTTGTTTTTGGTGGCTTTCATCAAGGGCTACTTTTGAAATAGGTGTCCATGAGCTTGATAATTGGTTTAGTTTTTAGCATTTTTGTGTCAAACAATGGATTCACGGTCCATGTGAGTATTTTGTGTCTCAAAATTTTTATGACTCTTTCTCTCGTTTGCATTAAAAACATGAATTCCAATTACTCTCTAATTCCATTTGCACTTTTTCTAACACCATTGTGCCATTTCAAATTTTGTTCAAGTTTTTTTTCCTTTAACCTATAGAAGTTCAATGATGAAGAGTGGGTGGACATGCCCACTTGTAATCTAGTAAAATTTGTGCATAACATCTAGTTGTAGCAATCGAGAAAACATGACACTTGTCTATGTACATATCGACGTTTGATGATTACATTCGTGTTTTCAAACAATCTACATTATATAGACAATACTTGTAAGGTGGTCCACCTAATCATAGACTTGATAAGAATGAATTGTTGTTGAGGAGGGCTTAGAAGGATCGAGTGATCCTGCTAGACTTGTGGGGGTTAGAACAATTACACATTTGGGTCATCTTTCACAGATTGCCTTCCGCACTTCGAAGGAGAAGAGGTGTTTGGGTTTACTAAGTAACTTGCTAATTATCCTCCTAATGAAGATGAAGATTCCCATCATCCTAACTATGTGAATTTTTCTTGTCCACGAGTAACCATCCTTGTTGTTGAACTTAATATTATGGAGGACGTACATGTTCAACAACTGCCATTTGGTTCCATTAATTTGTTACCTTTGGTATCTCGAGGTGGCTTGGAATTGAAAAAAAATATTTGTGTTGATGGCTAGTGGCATATTGAACGCTACCCACCCAATTATGTAATTCAATGTTTTGCACTTTAGAAAACCATGGTGTTCAAATGTAAAGCAAGGATCAACCTTTACAAATTTATAAGCGGAACTCATGTTCCATGTTACTCAGGTTTTTGGGCTCAATATCATAGCGGATCACTTGAGCACCATAAACATTGGTTTTGTCCTAATGACTTGAACCATTGCGTTAATGGGACAACCCACAAATTTGCAATTGTTAAGCTTGCAATTCCAACTATATGGCCCATCCAAAAAAGTAAAAGCTTGACTCAAAAGGAGGTGACAACTCTAGAATAGGTAGGGTTTCCTTTATTTCCTACATAAAAACAATGTTTTAAGTTTATTTGGCTTCCAATCTTGTAGTTCAAGCAATTTTATATGCATGCTATGAGTTGTTATAGCCTTGGGAGGCTATTCAATGCAAGTTGTTGGCCTATAATTCATGGTGGCAAGAAGGTGAAATGGCCTTCCATTTTCGAATTGACACAACAACACACCAACAATTGGGAGGTTAACATCATAATTCTCCAATGCATTGTTTTCCTTGTTGTTGATGTCTCACCATTTGGGTATGGACAAATTTACAATTTTTTTTTTGATGACAAACAATATGATGTCATTATTGGAAATTTCCCTTGATGTTCATGTGTCTACTTTGTGACAATGTTGGCAATTCCTTTGGGTGGTTGTGAGGCATATGTGTAATGTAAACATGTGTATCATGTCTTACAAACAATTATGTTTTGTGGGCTCATGGAAAAAATCATTCATTATTATACATGGAATTGGGATGAAGTTCAATGTTTGTTCAATGCATTCTAAAACATTTGGACTTTAATGATAGTACATTACAATTACATTTGCTTCAAATCAATTGTGTTTTTCTTATTCATCAAGCTTGTTATAATTACTTCAACTATGTAGGAAGTTTAGTTTTCAATTATAGTTTAATAGTTTTTTCTCCATTGTGTATTATTTCAATAATTTTTATGAGATGTATATGTTTTTTTGTTCTGGTGAATATACATTAGTGGTGTGGCATCAAAGTATGTAGCTTGATAAAACTTTGTACATTTGATTATCAATAAAACCTTTGACAATCATAAAGTGTTTCCTTGTATATTGTCTTTTTATGTAGAATATCATAGAACCTTGCCATTATAACACATGTAATTTGTTGAAGAATTAATATACATTTACTAATTTGAATTCATCATATATTTTTCAAGCATGCAATTTCTTATCATTTCAACAATTTTGAAAATATTGAAGTTATTGAATAAGAGCCCTAAATATTTGGAACGCACCAAGAATGATAACATGCATATGTGTATTTTCTTTTGACTTCAAATTTGCACATGATGCTACTGTCAACAACTATGTTGGTTAAATCCATGTTTATAATCAATAAATTATTGTTGATTCCACAACAAATCATGCACATGACATGACAAAATATTCCATGCCATGTCATGGAATATTTTGCCACATCACATAGAATTTACCTCGTGGAAAATGAATATATTAAAAATATTCCATGACATGACATGGAATATCCCTTAATATTCCTTCCTACTCACAAGAGCACCTACTCACCCATTAGTGTCATTGATGTATTTACTTGTCAACTTTTAAGTGATGGCCCCCCATTTGATTTTGCCATCCTTTGTTTCAAAAAATTTGGTGCACCTTTTCAACATTGTTTATTATAATGAGGTTTTGGCAATAACCCTTTGAAAAATTTGAAACTACACACCTAGACATGAATGTGCTTGCTATTGATAAGAGCTTTTTCCAAGGCTATTTTTGCATCTACTTCAATTTGGGTCTTCAACTTCAATTAAATAGACGAAACATCATTGTTTTCAATTTGCCAATTCAATTCCTTTGATAATTGGGCATTAGCCAAATTGGGATAAAGATGGGTTTATTTGTTCTTTTGTCAATGGGACCATTCGGGCCCCCTTTAGACTTATGGTTAGAAAAGTGTAGCTTACTTGACCATTTCCTTTTTGAAAACACACATTGGAAATCAAAATGATCCTTATTCCCATTTAATGGGATCACCCATGATAAAAATATTTTCAATAGAAGTTCATTATAAAGTTTAGGAGTGACCCATTGCTCTATAAATCGAGTAGGTGTTAACTTCATATAGTATTGTAAAAACCCTTCAAACCCATTTGTCCTTCCTATTTCCTTTTTTTTGCAACCATATTAGACAAAAGATCCAAAACATTAAATTCTTCCAACTCCAATTGGACTTTGTGTTGCTTCCTATGGCAATTTAGACCCACCACCATGTTAAAAAAACGCCATCTAACAACTAATTGTGCCCATAGTTGTGCAAAAACTTTAGTGCAACCTGATAATAAAAACCTTATACATTTTTTGTTTGTTTATTTGAAGGCTTCAAATTTCCACAAAGTTTCAACCCTTTGTAATGAATTCAAAGCTCACAAGTTTGTAACACCAAATCATGGGTTTGCAACATTAGAATTAAGGTTTGACACCCATGTCATCATGATAGTGTCTCCCACCAAAGGTTGTTATAGTATTAATTCCCATGTTGTAGTTCACCCCATGTTACATCGCAAGATTTAGAAAAGGATAATACCTAAATGTGAACACACATATGAACTAATTTTGCATGTATTTAAATGCACACTTGGATCGCTATATTTTGTGCAACGCCCTTCACAAACGCAACATCAAAGAAGAATGCAAAAATGTTAGGAAAACTTTTTCCAAGCATTTATAACAAATTGAAAACAAAATTTGAAATGAAAACCTAATGGTCTTTTTCAATGGAGATCATTGAAGTTCTACCAAATATTTTTGATTTGGCTAAACCTTAAGTAATGACACTTTCACAAATGTTAGCAAACACAATATTATCAAGTTCATAGTAATGTATTTGCAAACATTTGTGGAAACACACATATAGGAGAAACCTTGGCACAGTTCCATCACAATCAACATTGAACGAACTTAACAACAAAATTGAAAATTCTATGTCAACCTTGTGATTCAAGAAAAAACATGAAATCAACAACTACGTAAGTTAGAGAAGTTGTTCCACCATGGAATTAATGATAGCATTGAGGTTGTACTCAAGTTGTTGGAGGATCAAAGGTGTTGCAAACAAGCACAAAATGGTGGTGCCAAAACACTTCTGTAAAAATATTGTGAAACGTGAACCCTAATGGGTGGAAATGGCGTCCCATGGTATGTTATTTGCATGCATTCCATGAGGATCAGGATGGTATGGCAAGTTACAAAATGGGCATAACATCTTCATGTTACGCAAAGGACACCCTTGGGACCAGGTTTCGTGGAAAGGGTAATGGGAACGAGTGAGGGCAAAACATGTCAGCCAGTACTTTTGTACTGGACGCAATCAATTTCTTTGGCCTGTTTAATACTTTTCACTGGCTACGTCTGGAGAAATTAGGTCTGGGAAGTTAGGTCTAGCAAGGTCTTCCCTTTCAAAATGGGACAAAATGAAATTCTCTTCTCTGTGTTTGTCCTTTAATCTGTTTCTCTCGTCTGTTGTCTGTGTTGTCTGTGATCAATGTGGTATACGGTTTTGGTGGTAGGTGTGTGGGGTGTGTTGTGTTTTGGGGCGGAAATACAAATGTCGAAAACATTTGCACGAAACAGGTAAGCAACACGGTGGGTCGAGGATGTTGAAAATTTTGCGTTATATTTTCGCAGTAATGTCTGCTGCCTTGTGTAAGCAAAATTCGTAAGGCCGAAGTTGTGTCTTTCTCCTCCGCCCTGCTTTCTCCAATTTTGTTTTCGTAGGAGAGAATGTGTTCACGCGTGATCTAAATCTCTAATGACCCAAAATATATATCTGATGTAAATGAATGCGGATTCCCCGGTATACACGCTTCTTACAATAGATCATTACATGAAGGATGGAAAATAGATCATCACATGAAGTATGGAAGAAGACGACAGAAAACGGAAGCGCACTAACACTATTGCATGCAGTAGCACCACCAACTCTGCACAAACAGAGAGAAGCTCACAAACTCTTTAAAATTATGTAAGCAGAATGTATACAGCTGTGTACTAATGAAGATCTTCCATATGAACGCGGGAAAAAAATGTCAATTCCAGTTTGATTGTGCACAGAAAAAGCTCAGGAAATTCACGGCAGAAAGGCCAAATCCCGCAAACCAAAAAGGAATCGCTAAGGAAGAACGCAATCGGTCCCCCCATAGATTCGCAGAACGATCGGGAATGACGGAACGAAGAATGTACCCGGACGCTGATGAACGGAGAGAGACGATCGTAGCGGTAGGCAAGGGAAACGAATGATGAGAGAGAGAGAGAGAGAGAGAGAGAGAGAGAGAGAGAGAAGCGGGGTGGTGAGGAGTAAACCTAGGGCGCAAGCAAAGGGTTAGGTTTCCTTAGAGGAGATGGCGGACGGACTACGCTGTTGCTGTCGCTTTCCCTTCCTCCCCTCTTTGACGGATAGGTGTACGCATATGTAGCCTTCAAGAGATCCAGAACTTTCCAGAGAGCTTGCTTTACTCTTCTTCTTCTTCTTCTTCTTCTTCTTGCGATGCAGTGGAAGCAGTGGTGGCGGACTAATAAGAAAGTGGCGGGGTTTGCCGGGACGAGTGTTTCTTCATCATGTTCTCGATCCCGTGTTGTTGTTGGATGTTATTCGCTTGATGTCATCGTAGATTCGTATTCTTTTGGAGCTGGAATTGCACTTACTGAGAAGAGGCTTCTCTTTTTCCTTGGTGAAACAAACAGTCGTGTCATGATGCTTATGCCGCAGTAGCACAAAAGCTTGAGGGTTAGAAAGGTATAGGAACTAACCGCAGGGAAAGAGGATACAAGAAGCGAGAGAAAAACCACAGGGACAGACGGGATGATATTGCCGTTCGCAAAGCTTGGTACGCTAGTCTTGAGGACGTTGAGCAAGCCCTTGGCTACGCGGTTGAAGCAGCAGGCGGCACACCATCCTCGGTTCCGTGAAATCATCATCAATTTTGCTCAGGTGTATGCTGCTGCTTGCTTTCTTTAATTTGGCATTGCATCGCTTCTTTCTTGCACTTGCCAATCCCCAGGGCTATGTCTTTAATTGTTCATACTCTCTCCAGACATTGCCTCTTCTGAAGTGAATCATGACAGAGTTCTTCTGTGTGGAATTCTGAAGTTCCTGCGGTTGGAGACTCTCTTGTAGACTGTTGCAGTAGTGGGTATAAGCTCTCTTAGGATGGGCTTGTTGTTTGTTTCTTCTGCTTTGTAAGCTTTTGTCTGCTCCAGAAGAGAATTATTGTTGGGCTTCAGAATTTTTGAAGGATTCTCTGTCTCTGAGAATTTCACTGCTCCAGTGTCACTCAGTCTGTAGATAGCCTGGAATTGCCAGACCAATAAACTGATGGAGTTGATAAAGCACATTTTGAACTTCAATCTGACATTTTGCTGTATGATGATCAATCTTGGAAGTACAAATCTTGGTCTGATGCAGTGCAGAAACCCATTTATCTTTGCTGTCATGTAGCTGGACCGGTACATCAGTTTATTTGGTTTTCTTGACAGGGTCAAGCCATACAAGGTTGCAAAGTCTTGTATTGATACTAAGAGGTGGGCATTCTAGAGGTGCAGTCAAATCACAGGTTCCAGGTGAATTTGCAAAGGCGAATCTATGGCCATGCTACTGATGTTGAGATTCGACCTCTGAATGAAGAAAAGGCTGTACAGGCAGCTTCAGATTTTCTTGGAGAAGCATTTATTTTCTCGGTAATCATTAAGCCATCATGTCTGCCTGCTGAACTCCTTGTTTGTGTTCCTCGGCCTCCAGAGCATTACAAACTAGTCTGAGGAAATGCTAAGTTGCCATTCAGTCTTCTGGCAGGTTGGAGGAGCTGTTGTGATATTTGAAGTCTCACGGAGTGCTTTATCTGAAGCTCGGAAGGAGGAATTCCGCAAGAGAGAGTTATTGGTAAATATGTTGGCTTCCCCTCTAGCTTTCTGTGGGTTTTGTGCTGTCTGGTTTACTCAGAAAGGCCATAAGTCTCTGTTGACAACCATCTACTTTGTAAGTTGGGATTTTGAATCAGATTTGTTTTGATTACCAGGATCTGCGGCACAGAGATGAAATTGTAGCACAAGAGCTTGATTCATTGCGGCAGCGGTTGGACCAATTGGAGAAAGCAGTCAGAGGACGAGGTTTTGCAAGTTGGAAACTACCAGGCTTATCCCACGGTGAAATCCATGGTGAAGAGAAACAACCATCACGACCTTTGTTTGCAGAACCTTCCCCTGAGACAGCTCCAACCACTGTTTAAAACTCATTCCTGTTCATGGAGATTAACACAACAAAGTTTCCATAAGATTGGACACCTTTTTGAATTTGAATGAGATAATTAAAAATGCCATGAATTTTATATGAATACTTCACTGTGAGGTTTGTACACATTATTATATTCTTATCAGGACATCTATCAGGGGATGAAGTCAGTGGAGATAGTGGCAGTGGTTCACTGTCATTTCATGAGGAATGGGAAGGTCTGCTACTTTGTGACTCGCGATTGCCACAATATCACTGCACTTGCTCTTGTTGGTTTGTTAACCCTGTCTTGTTAAACAGGGGTTATAGGATTAGTGTATAAAATATTCACAAACACATGGGGTCCTTGGTGTAGGCGAGTGTAGGTGTGAAGAAAAAACTCTGACCAATGAGATTCTTAGAAAGGTTGAGGTAGATTGTTTTTCTGAGTTATCTTGAGTGAACTAACAGCCAAATATGCAAATAGGCTTTTATAGGTTTCAGAGAATTCTAATGACCAATTGGAGTTCCTGAATAGTGGTGTTGTTTTCAATCTATGTGAGAATAGGGTACTTTATAGTAGTGACAAAATACTCTCATGGTAATGATATATTTACAATTGGAGATGAAACAGGAGCCAATGGCCACTGCCACAAAACTTTGTTTCTTGTCTTGCTGTCTTGCTTTGCAATACTCTTGCAAAGTGAGCTCTTGAAATGTTGCAAAACGAGCTCCTCAAATGATTGTTAATTTCGGGCATTAACTTTGCAGAATAGCTTAAGACTGGTTTCCTGTGTGGGAGGTGCATTCTATGGCTTTGTGTGGATGGCAGATCAATGATCTAGATGGTTGATAGGAAACAAGTCCTGTAACTTACATATACATGATCTGGATTGGAGAAAACATACCAGTATGGATAGAAAGATTGGAGAATTTTAGAATGATGGAACTTGAATGCCTATTTCACATCAATGCTGAAGTTTGGATGAACTGTGGTATTGGATGAAGTTGGAAGCACAATTCGCAAGTTCACTTGATTATTTGTGGAAGCAGCAAGCAACCTTCATCACGGCCATTTGAACACCATGCATAATTAAAGCAGGTGGATAGAAGGGTACATGTTGAATAAAGTAGAGGGATAAAGCATCAGAAAAAGGTTTTTTCTTTTCCTTGGTTTGCACATGAAGCATGCAACTAAGAAAAGTATATCTCACCCCTCAGTGTCTTGAATTTTTGGTAGTTTTTTTGCCAATGTGAGCATTCCTGCTCTCTACTGGCATAGGACTGTTAGAAATGTTTATAGGAAGGTGGCTTTCTGGTTGCTGGTACCATGTTGGAGCAAACTGTCCAACAAATTATGGACATAGGTGGAGTAAAATCCAGGACCCAAACATGTGGTTTCTCAATATCTCCAAGGAATGTGGAGTGGTGTGGATTATAAGGCTCTTTCTTGGGCCTGCCTCTGCCAATGCTGATCTTCAAAGCTTTCTCCTGTTAAACTGTCAATCTACAAGAGGAAGTGGATTGGCGATAGGTGGTTAAGCCTTCATGAATGTTGACCATTGATTGGGCATGTTTTACAGTTGATCATTCTTTAAATGGAACTAATTAATGGCCAGAGTGAACCAGCCCCCATGACTGCACCAGTTGGCCGTTCTATCCATAGGATGGGCTGGATGATTCACCTCTTTTTCATTCACTTCTTTACTTTACGTTAACTAACATTCTACCACAGTCAATCTTTTTTGGCAACACCTTTGACTATTGTTTTTTTTATTGCCAATTTTTTCCCAACCCTGACGTCCATACTACCCACCCACCCACCTAGTTACTCTACTAACCTAAATCTTAGCCCTGCCTATGAACTAACAATTAATCCTTTACTTACCTTGGCAAAACTCTTATCTCCTCTTGGCTAAACCTATATTTCTTCTTAGCTAAAGTTATAGTTCTTTTTGGCTAAACTTCTATCTCTTGGCAAAACCTATATATTTTATTGTCTAAACTTCTATCTTTTGGCTAAACTTATATATCTTACTGACTAACTTCTATTTCTTGGCTCAACCTATATATCTTGCTGGCTAAACTTTTTTCTTTTGACAAAACCTATATTTTTTCTTAGTTAAATTTATATCTCGTGGCTAAACCTATATTTCTTTTTGGTTAAACATATATTTCTTGGCTAAACCTATATATCTTGCTGGCTAAACTTCTTTCTTTTGGCAAAACCTATATTTTTTCTTAGCTAAATTTATATCTCTTGGCTAAACCTATATTTCTTGGCAAAACTTATATCCTTTGGAAAAACCTATATATCTTCTTAATTAAACTTATTTCTCTTAGCTAAACCTATATTTCTTCTTGGTTAAACTTGTATATTTTGGCTAAATCTATTTTTTTCTTGGCTAAACTTCTATTTTTTGGCAATATCTATATATTTTATTGGTTAAACTTCCACCTAATTCCTATTTTAAAAATTAATCAAAAAATAAATGCATTTTTCAATAATGCCACTTTAGTTATTTGCAAAAATCTACTTATTAGCAAAACCTAGCTACCCACACGTCATCATACCTACCTATGCACTTGCAAATTGTGGATTTTGATTAAATAAATTATAATGTAAAATGTGGGTATTGCAATTGCAAATTTTTTTTTGGTGGCAATCTTCTACTTCCACTTTGGACCATTTAATGCAAGATGTATTTAATTCAATTAAGGAATAGGTTTTATAAATTTAGAGTTAAAAAGACATCAAACATTTATGAATATTTGCACAATTTTTAATACTAATCAAAATCAATCATAGGTTGGATTTTGGGGGGGAAATTTGACCAAAACTTCACATACAAATATTTGCAACAAGATTCATTTATATCTTTTTTGAAGGTGAATCAAAAAAGTCTCAAATTGGGCCTTCAAGTTGAAATGACCACTGAAGCTAAGAGAATAAACTCTTATTTCATTCATTTAATTTTTTCTTTTCATTGTGTTTCAATTTCAATTCATCATTCAACCCTAGAAAATTATTTTGTATGGCATTTGTATATAGTTATTAATTTTTATGACATTTATCATTAAAATTGTTTAGGTTTATATATAAATATTTTGAGGTAATTAGTTTTAAACTCTAAAGCTAATGTTTCCATTCATTATAATTTTCATTGATTAAATTTAATATTCAAAACATAGTTGTTATAAATGTTTTTTCTATTCCATTTGTAGTTTTGTTTGTATAATCATTAGGTTGAAAACATTTACCATTAGGATTATTTAAGGTTTTAAGTTTAAGGTTTAATGAAATGTGTGTTGATTTATTTAGGTTGTGTTTTCAAATCAAAATAAAACTCCTTTGAATGTGATATCATCTTTTAACATCAACGGTATGATATTTTTTCTTAATCATTTTTTCTTTTTTAGAAATTGTTTTGTTCTTAATTTAAGGAAATCAATATCCTTGGATGGTTTTAATATGATCATCAAATTTCACTAAAAATGTTCCATGTTTAATATATGGATTTAGCATTTTGGCCTCCCATAGATTGTGTGGATTTAGGTTCATAATGCCAATAATTGCATTTTGCCATCGACATACAATGTGCATTTTTTAATTATTATGCATGTATTACATTTCCCTTTCCCATATATAGTGTGGATTAGGGTCATAATGTGGGTATTGCATTTTTCCCCCATATACAATGTGCATCTTTAAATTGTCATGCAAGTATTACATTTAGGGCTCTCATATATAATGTGGATTAAGGTCATAATGTGAGTATTGCATTTCCCCCCATATAGAGTGTGCATCTTTAAATTGTCATGTAGGTATTGCATTTATTTTTCCAATTAATGCAGTTTGTTAATTATCATGTGGGTATTATAATTAGTTTATCCATAGATAATATGGATTTAAAATATATTTATGAATATTACAATTTAAAATTTACAATTATGGCCATAGACCATATCATATGTTTTCCATACTTAACATTTAGGGTATTATGTGCACAATTGTATAAGGTTTAAATGAGGGATAAAAATCAAGTACTTAGAGCATGTACATTTGCATTAGTATTGAATATGACAATTAACATGTAATTCAACATATTACAAGTATAAAGTTTTAGACATTAACATCAATTTATTAATTTTTCTTGTATAATTAGCTCAAGGAATAATTTCAAACATGGGTCATGTTTCAAAATCTCAATCTATTGAGATTCAAAACCCAAGGAAGTCACCCTTTAACAACATGGACTTGATGTGGAAAAAGGATGTTCGACATGGAGAGCACATATAATCGAGGTTGAATGGGCATACATCTCACATGCACAAGTCTCAAAAAATTTAAACAATGAACGAAACCATGAAGACTCCCCGATGGAGTGGAACATTTATAAGCAAATACTTTCACAAGAAAATGTAAAAATGCTAAGAATCTAAAACCACCTTGGCCATATTTGGTGTTGACACACCCCCAGGCTCTTTAATGGACTCAAATGTGAGTCCAAACTGAAAACAACGGAAAGAGCAAGGAGTCGGGGCATGCTCCCTGGCTCGTAGCACTTTGAGGGGTAGAAGGGCGTGCTGGAGTTCCAGGATGGGACTAGGAAAAGTGATAAGCATCAACTACTCACATGGATATGCACAAAACCAACACAAGGTGGTTAGTGCTTAGTTAGAGCACTTTTGGTGCTAGGACGAGCCACGGGCAAACTCGGACTCACAAGACTCACCACGGCCCGAACTTGGGGGAAGCCACCACCTTTCCCCTTATAGTATACTTTGTGCCTCTCCACGAGGCCCACATCCAAATGGCTTTTTGTCCCGAGACTCCCAAGTGGGAGTCCTGAAATTGCCAAAATCAAGACTTTTGCAACTTTGGGGCCCCATAACTTTGTGTGCAAACCTCCGATTGAGATGAGTCTAAAGCAAAGTTGTAGCCCTCGTCGAGAGCTTTCCAATGGTATGTGGCACTTGACCTGCACGCAAGGAAATCGGATTGATTCTCGACTTTTAATGGTCAGGAGTCAAGTTGCCAATTTGACTTTCAAACTTTTTTTTGACCATAACTTGTGTTTCAGATGTCCAAATGGGTTATACGAACCCATTTTAGACATCTAAGTTTCAATAGCTTTCCAATGATATAAAAAAATCCTTGATCCATTGGGTTTTGACCCTTGCAATCACTCTCTGAACATTGGGGAGTCCATTGGGACTCCATCGGAACTCCAACTCCCAACATGGGAGTTCACTTGGGAGTGTGAAGGTTCTTTCTTTCCTTCACACTCTTTTGCACTCCCGGGGCATGAGAATGCGACTCATGGACTTAGTCTTGGCCCACACCCTTGTAAGCCCTATGCCTTGGTTACGAGCCCAAGGTTTGGGTCGCAACAGGTGTGATGTTTTATTGTTCATTTTTGTTATATGAAACTTGTTTTTTAATTTCATATTGTACCAAACTTTAAGTCCTAAATTGATTGCACATTTTGTAGGTATGCATGTGGGTATGGACTAAAAGACAATCATGGAAACCCAAACCACCATCAATCCATTAAATAGGGTTGTTTAGCTCAATTTTCAATTAGGCAATTATACACACGACCCAAGGTGGCAAAGATAATCTTCTACCATCAACTTCATACTTGGCCAATGGTGAGCTTGCACATCGCAAACATGACTTTGATTCCATTGTTCGACCATCTTTTTTTGCCCCACAAATGTCACAAGCCCTTAAGGACCACATTTGGACTCAATTGGGTTTAGGTTACATCATCAAGCAAATATATGACAAGCATAAGGCAATATGGTGGGCTAGAATCAATGCAAGAGAAGCGATGACAAGGGATGATTTCATTAGACAATAAAAGATTGCTTACTTGGAACACAAAAAATGGAGTTAACATTTACACAAAAATCTGGTCATTTCCCTTCGCACATGGGCATTTACTCATCCAGATGATGTGTTTTGATTTCAAGATGCAAGTGAGGATAATGGGATTCATGTCCCATTCGTAATAGGGGTACAAACCCTACCTCAATTGTAAACCATGGTTTCATTAAATGATAATGGGGAAGTTTCAATGGATGTTACATTCGACACCAATGATGTGAAATTTCACTTGTTCACATTGATGGTGTTTGATGCACATCACACTAGAGTGTCGGTTGCATGGATCATTACAACCCGCCAAACATGCGATGATTTGGTGGAATGGCTAACTCCTTTGAAAACAAAACTTCTAAAGAAAAACCCAAAATGGAAACCTTCATCTTTCATTGTTGATGATGTTCCACAAGAATTACAAGCATTGTAGTGAGTTTTATTTTCATTCTAGTTTTTTTTGAACTTTTATGTACATGCAACCATTTCAAAATTTCATCTCATATTCTCCATTGTAAATAATGTTATTAGTTGAAATGATAATAAATTGGTATTTTATGCATGGTTAGGATGGTGTGGGGCAATAATCAAATGCCCATTTACCTTTGCGCATAACACATTTTAAAGGTTTGGCGCTTACATTCAATGGAAAAAAATCAAAAACACTGGGGTGTGACATGCAATATTGGACGACCTTCACACTGTCATGTACATGCCCATTGAACGAGGTGAAAGCATTGAAACCTTCATGATTCATGGGAAAAACAATATCATTGAAAGCTTCATCCAACATTTGCCTAGTGATTCATGGATTTAGTATTTTTGGACCTATTATTTCCAAGTTAGTACGTGAATTAACTCTCAATTCATTATTGTTGTTCCACCATGCTGTACATATCCCAAAATATTCATTATTTGAATTAAAATAAAAACACTAATATGGATTTAACAATCCCATGTGGGGGCAAAATGCAATATCCACATTAAAACCCTAATCCACACTATATGTGAGAGCCCTAAATGTAATACATCCATGACAATTTAAAGATGTACGCTATGCGTGGGAACAAAATGTAATACCCACATTATGAGCTTAATCCACACTATATGTGGGAGTCTTAAATGCAATACCTCCATGAAAATTTTAATATGCACATTATATGTGGGGGCAAAGTGCAATAACCACATTATGACCTTAATCCACATTATATGTTAGAGCCCTAAATGTAATACTTGCATGACAATTTAAAGATGCACACTTATATGTGGGGGCAAAATGCCATGCCCGCATTATGACCATAATCCATACTATATCTAGTAGAGGGAAATGCAATACTTGCACGACAATTTATGGATGCACATTGTATCTTGTTATATATTTGTGGATGGTGGGGCTTCGACGAGTGCCACATTCAAACCAAGACACACAAACATCAATTGAGTTTTACCATGGGGCATTGAAATGTAAGTTTTCTTTGGAAACAAAAGGGTTTTGTGATCGATAGATTAATTGGTTAGTGTGGAAACTCACAACAATGATTGCAAGACACTACATGCACATGGCTAAAATGAAGAAACATGGGTTCATAAAAAATAGGGTTGTGGAACGCATTGTGAAAACAAGCGTTGAAAAAGCCAAATTGATCCCTCACACCAATATCACCCACGGGATAAATGATTTGAATGAAATTAACCATGCATGGATGGTGTGAAGCCAACAACATCTTAATATGACATATAAGGTCTCATTTCTTGTCACCAAGTATGTTTGTTACACATGTGAATGGGCGTTATGTGGAAACTTGTGCAAACATCAAGTTGTCGTTCTTTTTACATGTATCGATCTCACTAAAAAATATATCATTCAATATTGTAGGACATGGTATCGATATGATCATGGAGGTTTTGCCACCATGTTTGCTGACCCTACCTATTTGCACATTTATGACAATGAATCTAATGATGAAAAAGCTAATGAAAATCACTTTGAAAAACCATGGGTTGTTGATATGTGTGAGCTTATGAGACCAAATGATACCTCCCCCAATGTGGAAAAAAGAAGGATCACAACCAACCTTTGAGTTCATCCACCCCTACGAAGAAAGTGTTTGTTCGAATGGGTGACACAATGCAATAAATCATCAATTAAGTCAAAGAAGGTGGGGTTCAACTCGTAGATCACACCACATCATTGTTGTGTGTTATTGCACCAGATATAATAAGTATTTGCCTTTCCAAGGCAAATGAAATCATGCATCTCAGCATGGTATTTCATTACGTCAATGATGGACTTGTTAATTTAGTGCACTAGATGAAGGATTGGCATGAGACAATGTTAGAACATGGAAATATCCGTAAAAAAGGGCTCATGAATAATAAAAAACACAAACTTGTTTGTACCCTATCCCCCATTTTAATTTTCTATTACTAAAATGTGCATCATATTACAATTGTGTCAAAAAACAAATTTTTTATGTGTTAATGCATTGATTTTTGTATCAATGAACATATAGGGTTTGAAAGTTAAAGTTACATTGTTAAGGCTATATAACACATATTTTAAAAAACTCCCAAACAAGATTATTTGACTCAAATGGCATATAAAGGTGGGTATTGCAAGTCAATTATACAATAATCACCATGTCAATATGCGGGTAATGTTTACCCATCTTATTTCTTATGGCATTCAATTGGTATTGCATGTAGGTATTGTAAGGTTTAGGGTATATCATAGTTAAAAATTAACGAGCACTAACACAAGTATTGTATATAATTTCATATCTTTCATGGGTATTAATTATGTTAGATGAAGGTATTGCAAATTCCCTACTCCTTCCATAAGGGGATTTGACCACTTAATGTGGGTATTGTCCTACCTTTTTATTATAATGATGATTTGTTTTAATGGATTTGCATTAGTTATAAATATCATTTGGATATTTCTTATTGCATTAGGTCCATTAAACGTAGGTATTGCATTTGGTGGACAAGATCCCCCTAAGTAACTCAAATGATGAGGGACTAAATTTTTGTAATATTTGCATAATAAATATTTATTAACCAAAAGGGGGTTTTTTGTGAAGGTACACAATATATATTTATGTAGGTATAATGATAAGCTTACTATGGTAGATTGATAGTATTACATTATAGTAATAAATGCAAAATTGCCTTAATGATCACTTTAACATTCATTATAAATGATGTAGGTATTGCAAATTAAGGTTTGGAAAAATTAGGACATGCCCATAATCAATGTTTACACCTAAAGATGAAGGTATTGATAATTGGTTAATTTTTTAAGGTATCTTTTTTATATGTCCTATTGTTTTTATACATTAGATGCAGGTATTGCATTTAGTAAACAAAATGATCTTACATAACCTTATATGATGAGAGAACATGTTTTTGCATTATGAAATCAAGGGGGGTTACATGACATAGATTTGCCTAGGTATTACAATTTGGGATTTAACATAAGGTGATAAGGTATAGTATTACAAATTGAAAATTTTAACCTTGATCATGTAGACATTACAACCTAATGAATGCATAGGTTTAAATTTGAAAAAGTAAGCAAACCTATGCAATGAACCTTAAAATGTTGAATGTTTTTTGTATGCAACAAAAAATCCCTACATTTGACCCTAAATTAAATAAACACAAAAAAATTTGGTTGCATAACTTTAATGGTGGAATTTTACAATTTTTAAAAAACTAAGTGTTAAACATAATTTTAGAATTATTTTTGCATGACCTTAAATTGTGTATAGACTATCAACTTGTGTTTTAGACCTAATTTGGGGGGGGGGGGGGGGACCCAACCAATGGGAAGGTTTTTTATCATTCATAACTTTGCCACATAATCACCTTCATTATCCTTTCTTTTAATGAAAAATAAAAGAAAAATAGGAACCTCATTAGATATATGTGTATGTGAATACATAAAATCACTTAAAAAAAACTCCATGAAAATAATATAAATGTTAGGAAAAATGTTACTTTAAAACAATTAATGACAAAAAGGTGGGCTTAATTTCCTTAAACCCAATGTCCCCCTTATTTATTTTAAACATATATTAGGCAAAATTTTGGATTAAGGTAATGGAACATGAACATGAGTTGGTTGATATGCATGTATGACGATTTGAAACGCTTCATGGAAAACCCAATCATAAACAAAAGAAGATCAAAAGTTTCCAATACCCACATAGACAAACCAATTTATGCACCAAGGGGTCCTTTCATGAAGATGGGCAATGTAATTATAAAAAAATATTAAATCACATTTTTTCCTTAAGGTTATTGTGTGAGTATTTCATGATAAGGATAGTGAAGGTATTGCTTAAATGCTCTAGCATGGCCACAAAATGTGTTAACCTTATTAAATGAAAGTATTGCTCATTTGGTTTATAGTAAATGTAATCCATTCGTAATGGATGGGGGTATTATGTAACATGGCATAAGATGAACCCAAAATCTACAAATCCCAAAATTAGAGGTCAAAATTAAAACAAGTGGATTGATACAAAAATGTTCAAGTAACTACATTACAAAAAGGATGGTGGCAAAATATATCATGCTAAATTAATTTAAATGGCTCGATACAAAAATGGTGCATACATGCACTAAAGTTATATTTATAATTATTCCTCTGAGGAAGATGAACTAAAAGGAATGCCCATATTGGTGCAATACTTTGTTGCAACTTCTATAACTTTTGCTACATGATGATGAATAAATAATTAACGATGCTTAAGCACAAGTCGAATTGCATTTGCAACAAAAGCCTCCTTTGTTGTGCCCCAAAGCCTAACATAAGAAAACAAAAAAACAAATTAGATTCCCATGTTAAGATGCAAACAATGTCAAAAATAAATAAATATATAAATATGGAAATATACCGCCCATGAATGATTTCGGAATCATGATACTTAGATATTGCATCCATTTCTTTGGCTTGGTTGCGTTTATTGGACTCCAATGTCCAATTCCGAACACCCCATGCAACTTTCAAAGGCTTTTGCATAGGCAACTTTACTTGCTCAAATTGTTTCAACAAGGTTTTCGTCCTTTTCAAAGCGCACCCGTGCACTTTGTGGGATGAACCCCACCCCCCATGTTGGAATTCCAATGATGCCCAACAAGATCTCGAAGGCTAAATTTACCAACAAAGGCCACTTAACATGTTCCATTTGTTATGTTTGGGCTTGGAGTTCATTCCATTTTAACTCCGATTTCTTCTTCATTTTATCAAGGGCTTTCTTTTCATTTCGCTTTTGCCTTGCATCTGGGTTGCTTAAAATTCAAACATTCATAACACGATGATTTTATTGCTTTAGTCCCCCAACACGAGTAAAAGGACGACCAGATTTGCCTACCTCCATGTGAAGCTCATATTTATTGTCCAAATGTTAATGAAATAACCATTTAGGTGCATAACTGTCGATGCATCCATTGATTTTGCACTTCCACCTTGACCCTTCGTGCACCTAATTTGCATCTTCCATTGCATGATTTGGTGGTATTTCTATTTTATCACTTTCATGTGAAGCCATCAAAGCCCCTACAAGAACAACATTCAAAATCAAACTAGCAAGTAATCCTTAAGAATAATGAAAGTATTGCAAACAAACCAACAATAAAAACCTACAAAATGTGAAGGTATTGCAAATTGACTACCAAGAAAACCCTACAACATATGAAGGTATTCAAACAAACCAACAAGAAAACCTTACAAAATATGAAGGTATTACAAATAGACTAACAAGAAAACTCTAAAAATATGAAGGTATTACAAACCAACAAATAAACACTAAATACAAGGAGAGCATTGCAAATAGGCAAGCAATTAAACCCTTCAAACAATGAGGATATTGCTTGGAAAAAATTGGGCAAAAAAATCCCCCATCCACATTTTCAAGAGAATGAAGATGGGGTTTAGGGTTTGGATTAATATTTTTTATTCACAATTTGTTGCATTACACTTTTTAAAACCCTATCATGTGAAACATATCATCCATCACAACAAATTTATTTTCAAGAATAGGAGTGGGTTTAGGGTTTACCTTCAATAGTAGGAGTATAGATGATAATTCTTTGTTCCATTTTAATTTCCTCCTCATTTACTACAACATTCTTTTGTTGATTATCAACAATCACCTTTCCTTGGCGTTTAAGTTTCTTCCAAGGACATGCCATCCTACAACAAAAGCACTCAAATCCTTATACAACAATCAATCCAAAAAAGAAAAACAAAAGCTTGAATCTCCCCAACAATAACAATTGCCACCATTGTCAAGGAACTTCAAGTTCCCTTAAACAAACAATTGCAAACAACATATAAAAAGGGATGGTAACTTATTTTTTCCAACTTGTTGCAACTTTTTTATATAAAAACAACCTACAACAAGAAGAATTGCAAATTTAAATGTTCCTATTATCAATAATAATAAATATTACTCATTATATTTAAAGGTTTAAAAGCCCTATACTTTAGAAGTTTTATTTTTGATTAAAATTAATTAATACGACAACGATAGAAAGCTCATTTTTGTCTTTTATAATTGAAGAAAAACAACCAAGGATGACAACGAGCCGAGATCCCAACTCGTTGTCATTTTTTACACCTAAGGAAAAAACCAAGAGATGACAACGAGCCTCTCGGCTTGTTGTCTTCTACAACTAAGGAAAAAAATCCAAAAAATGACAACAAACCATAAAGCTTGTTGTCATCTTTTGTAACTAAAGAAAAACAACCAACAATGACGAGGAGCCGAGATATTGGCTCGTCGTCGTCATCTACAACTAAGGAATAAAACCAAGAGATGACAACAAGTCGAGAGGCTTGTTGTCATCTTCTACAACTGAAAAAAATGGCTGATGTACACTTATTTAGCACAAATGCACAGGTTATCTTTTGGAGCAGCATCTTCTGTAGCATCGCTTCAGCAACGTCTTTTGTCGCAACATTTCTATAACATCGTTTTAACACTGCTTCTGTAGCACCATCTTTTGTAGCACTTCTTCAACACCACTTTTGTAGCATCATCTTCGACATCAGCACTTCAGCACTGCTCTTGCATTCTGATTTTGCAATAGTGTTTCATTACGTTATGATGTTACAACAATATTAAATTGTTATGTTGTAGCAGCATTTGGTTCCTAATCATTTAATAGCTCCTTCGCTCCTTTGTCTACAATCAAGTTTCAACTATAACAATGTTTTTTGCCTCCTACAAATTACAATGATAAGGTTTGAGTGGCAACAGTTGGGTTTTTGGTGGGGCCGAGGTAGGTAGTTGGGGTTTGCAATGCTTGGGCAATCAAATAGAATTTTTTTATGGGTAGCCTTGAAATAAGTGAGGGGAAAAAAAATTGTGACCCAATCTCAATGCATGTAGGAGATCTAATAATTGGGATGAACTTGAATTCATCCCAAACAGAACTGGTGCAGTCATGGGGGTCGGGTCATTTTGGCCCTAATTAAGGCTTGTAATTAACCTAACTTACTTTTTTTTTCCAACACCATTTTGAGGTTGAAATTAAGAAAACACAAAGACAAGTTTGTTGATTGATGTGAGAGGACAAAAGAAAACATAGGAGATGTTTGAAAAAAAAAATTGATAAACAAAAGTTTGTAGGACAAACCAAAAGCTTCAAAAAAAATCTAATGGAGTTTGCACAATATATTATTGCCAAACTAACCGACCTCCAAGCATACTAATAGATAGGGTTTTGGCACTTCAATTTCAGTTAGGCCAAAACTAACACCACACTTACCTTCATCATGTTTTTGTGTTCAAATTTGCCCGCATAATTCAAATTTGCTTTATGTATTGGTTGGAAGTGTTAGTTTTGTAGACATGAATAACAACTAGAACAGAAAAAAACAATGGAAGCCTTGAAATCTTCCATTAATTATGGTTAATTATACTCCAATACTCATGTGTATCATTGTACCAACTTCACTAAGCTAGTGAAAAAATGCTTGCAACATCACTGCATCAAGATCAATATGCCTAGCCCTATTAATGGATATTCTCGTCAATACTCTTATGTTGCAAGTTGACACCAACTTTAAGAGTGAACGGAGGGAAAAAAATTTATAGGTAAGTTGTTATTTATAATATTTAAAAAAATCTATCACTAAGTGGAAACACTTGTGCAATAGGTATTTAATGTTAATGTTAGTGCAAATTTTAATAAATTGGTGTTAATGATTAGTTAGTAGTTTGATGTTAGTGATGTTAGAGATTCATAACTTGGGTTCACATTACTTCGCAGTATTAGTTACAATGATTAAATGAGTTTTTTTTACATAATAATTTTATTATAATAATATTCCTTTTGAATAATATGTTAGATTTTTAATTTTTAATTTTGAATGTGCCTACGAAAGGTCTTGGGTTCAAACCCAATGATGTGAAGGTTGAAATATAATACATGAAGGAACATATGGATACATAATGTAATTTAATAGTTAAAAATACACCAAAACATGTTTTTTTTTAATCCAACCAAATTTTGAGATTTAAGATTTTTACAATTTGCAATCATGGATTTTAGTTTAATTTTCAAAACATAAGTAATGTATTATTGAATAGGCCATTAGACCTAAAATTGTATTCATTGAACAAAAAAGTGAAACACAAATGCACTTGAATGTGAATGATGTATTTTTTAATAATAACATGCACAAAGGAATGTCAAGCTTTTGAAAGCCTTGGTGCAATACATAGTGATTATAGGTTGAGGAATATTAAAATTTTGATAATTTGAAATCAAACCCAAGACTTTGAAGAAATTTTAATTACATTTTTTTTTTGCAATCAATCTAAAAGTATCAGATCATTTTTTTCCCCTTCTTTCTTCTTGCAAAATTTATATGGTAACAAATCATTCATCCTAATATGCATTTAATTCAATTAATGAAACACATTGAAAGAAAGTTGCAACCCTTACAACATATTTATAGGATGTAAAAAACACACATGATTTAATGGATCCATAATGGTTTAGAGATTGCTTAAATAAATTTGATTGTATTATTATACAAGAGCAACTTAAATACATGTATATGAATTTGTACTTATCAATTATTATTATTATTTCATTTTTTTGTTTGCAATCATTTTATTTTATTGTGAAGTTTATATGGTAGCAAATCATTCATCATTTTTTGTATTCAATCTAATTAGTAACACACATTGATTTGGAAATTTACAAAACCTACAACATATTTATGGGATGTAAGAAAACACATATGATTCAATAGATTTTTTAGAATTTATTTTATAATAGTCCTTGTCAGTGTGAAGTTGGTCATATGGAAATAAGTAAAATGAAAATTTTACAATGACATCTAAGATGCAAGATTGATTGTTTGATATCATTTATAGTTGTTCTATAGTTATATCTTTTTATTTTATCTTGCAATTTTTTTTTTTCCTTTGTTTGGTAAATGCTAATCTTATAACATTAGTTTATTTTTCAACTTTGTGATTCAACATATTATTATGTAGATATTTAGAATTTGTAATGTTAACCAACTACAAAAATCAAAGGGTAAATCCAAACAAAATCCTTTCCAAAATCCATATTTGCAATGATGTAACATTTGCAGTAATTTGAAAACAAATTTAGATTATATGGAATTGAAATTTAAAAATTAAAAAAAAATGTAATGCATATTTTTTCATCAAAAATTATTTTTAGTTCTTATCACGAACTCTACCCATAAATCCTTTATGATTTCCTACCATGAACATGAATTCAAATTTTCAACCAGTCTTAATCACTCAACCTTATGTTGCCACTGTGTTTTACAATTTCACTTCCTCTTGTCCACTTTGTTCAATATTGACAATACAATTTTGTCCATTGTACTTAATGGTGATAGAACAATTTTGGCCTTAACATTACCCCCCATGTGCTCTAGATTATGTCCTTGAAGTCTTGTGATATAAAATGTACATAATTGTATTGACAAATAACAATAGAATTATTCTATTTGGTTTACATGGGCTAAATGTTTTTCATGAACTAGTATTGTAGTTTGTGTGTGTTATAATAGTTATTCCTTGAACTATAGATTGGTTTTCCTTTGCTATAAAAATGTGTTGCACATCTTCAATAGTCTTTGTATCACCATTATCACCTTCTTCCAAAGGTGTGTGGTCTGTTGTAATAGTTGTACCACACACTATAGATTGAAATACAATTTAAATTATTATATATTCAATTGAATATGTAGTTTCAATTACCTATTGTTGTGCTTACATTCCTACATTTATGTGGATGAAATTGTTGTTTGTTCGATTGTATATAATTTTTTGTACTAAATAAAAACATCTTTTGTTTCAGTTCCTCTCCTCGTTTCTTCAAGCACTAAACATTGACTACACCTCATGTGCTTCTCCACATCTAACTACCTTGAATCAGTCCATGTATGATCCTCCAAAACTAACTTCTATAATTACAGAAGGAGATGCATATACAAATTCTATATTAACTTTGATATATATATATATTGAGTTTCCTTCTATAGCTCGTTTCATCCACTTTATGTACTATATATCCTTTTGTAGAATGTTTTGTACTATATTCCACCAAACATTAATGTTTGATGCACCCAATTCCATGAACTTTTGTTTAGTCCTAAAGATGGTATTTTACATGAACAAGTTGTCATACTCCCCAAGTCAATGTTTGGAAAGATATGGTTCCATGTTGGTTAGTTAATTCACAGTTGCTTATACACAATAGAAAACATGTTGCAAAGTCTGGATTTTATGGTTATAAGTAGCTTAATTTGGTTCCTTTGAAAGCACTACCTTATTCTTCAGATGTATAACAATATGAATATCATGTTTGAGCTTCAATATTTTAGCGTCCTATTCTTTTACAGTATGGTTCAAACTTTTGTTATTTTTTTGTAATGTTGCATATTATGTTTCAAACACAAATGATCGTTTCTTCAAAGCCCAATACTTTTATTCCTCCTTTTCATGAATATGTTTCAACAAATCTTTCTCCTCCTTTATATTATCCAATGCCTACAATTTTTTTTTCAAATTATTCTTCCTCCGACCTATCTATATTAATTCCATCCGTATTTTACTAATCTATAATTCCTTGGTTTGTAAAACCTTTTTTTTGTCTAAACCTTAATAGATGTTTGAATAGGCCAAAAAACATGCGAGTTATTACCCACTATGGTGAACACTACAACATTAAATCAATGAAGTTACACAATGATAACCCAAGTAGATTCAACATTTCTAGTTTCCCATATGTACAAGCAAGTCTCTTTATGTGAAAATGTTCATCTATGTGGAAAGTTAGACATTGGCCACACATTATCAAATTAGGGGCACGTTTTTGGTTTCCAAGGATTTAGCACCTCCACAAAGTGCAATGTAGTTCATCATTTAACTAGCATCACAAGGATCAAGATTGCGCATTACCATTTCACCAATAACCACTAGCATGAATTTGAGGCATGAGCAAATTCAAGATTGTCATAAGATACATCAATGGGCTATACGCTTCTTAATTAACAACTCATAATAACATCCAAATACCAAGTTCAACTATATCATTGACTAACAACTCCTTACAGCATAATCCTTGTGTCAAGACGGTTGTAGTCATTGTAATAAACTCAACATATTCCACAAATCTTTAGAAACATTTAAAAGCTTCCACATAGATTCCACTCCCCTTGCATTCATGCTACCAAAAGACAATGACTAAATTGGGGCATACCAATGTAAAGAGGGCTTAGTGCGTTAACATTGAAAAACCAGTGAACAATTTCAAACAAAAACGTGTTAGAATTCTCATTGTTTGATGGATGTTGCGTGAATGTCTACAAGAGTAGAAGATGCACAAATTATGCAACAACAAGAAGGTGCATATTGCATGGTTCATTCAAAATTGTGTACATTTACACCATGCAAAGATAGATATATCATGGTGTACATTCATGCAATAAGTGGATGCAACCAAAACCCAACCACAATCCTAGTATGGATACACAACATAGTAGAATGTAGGTCATGATGAGCCACACACTCATTGTAGTACAACCTTGAATAACCTTACAGTATTCAAATACATTATACTCAATCACTAAAACAATAGAAATCAACAACAAAAGGTCCATCAAACCTAAGTTGATTAATGCAAAAGGGCACGTAAAAAGTTGGGATTTTAATCATGCACACAAAATGCCCATATAACAATGCAACCAAAACCCTTGGAACATAACCCTTTCCTAGATATATAAAACAATAGACCTAACTAGAATTAATCATGATGAACACCAATCCACACACTCATTGCACAACCTTGTTCACAATAGCCCAACATTCTAATTAATCCATCTTACTACCACAGAGAACTACTATGGGTGTAGTCACCAAAACATGTTAAATCATTGCCGCATAAGGTTTAGAACACCTGAGTTGAATTGATGCAAATTGAAGGAGCTTGGAAAAAAATGCAGGTGTAGCTTATGCACACAAAGTGAAATATAACAATGCAAACAGACCCCCAAACATAATCCTAGTATTGATATACAACAATAAAGTTGCCTAGAAATATACATCTAGTCCACACACTCATTGCACAACATGAATAGCAACTGAACAATCTTCAAATTCATCTTGATGGCACAAATAGACATGTTGACATTCACCAAAATAATCAAAACCATTATCTTAAATGTTCATCAAACCTAAGTTGAGTTGATGCAAAGGGGCTTTAGTACTAATTCGAGAGCGATTGAAGCACATAAAATAAAAAGTCTAATTCTCTCATTTTCAAACAAATCATTCTCACTATATTATGATTGTTATACAAATGTCTTAAGTATCAAGAATGTGCTTTAGTTATAATGGAATTGTGCAACATCGTAAATGCACAAGTCACATGGTGGATTCATCACATTGTACTAACACATAATGTTAGTATAAATATATGACGATAGAGTAGAATACAAATGATGGCCACTAGTCCAAACACTCATTACATAACCTTGAATTACAACCCAATAGTTTGAAAAATCAATCTCATTGGCCACAATGAAATGTTTAGACAATCCCAATTAATAAGTTAACCCTTGTTTACAAATTGTTGTTGAATTGGCCAATTTCATATGAATCCAATTATAGTTTACTTAACACGTTTGAACATAATTGGACATTTTATGATGATTTGTCAAACCAACACACGTATATTGTTTGAAACAAGAGGTCTCATATCAACATATGTATAATCATTAGTCTTTTGTTGGGATCAAGTGCTTTCTAATCAGTTTTGGTTTATTTTATTATATAACATTCCACAATGTCGGGCAAGGATTATGAAAGGGGACTGAAAACTAGGACAATCTCATCTTTAAAAATATTCGAGCCCTAGTATTCTAAAAAATTACATCTACAACGTTGTAGGAACAACTCCAATTGCATCCACTCATAAACAAGATTCAGGGCCCCACATGTGTCCTTAGCACAACGAAATCTCCAAGGCCCACACAATTAGAATATGGACCCTTAAATCAAATGAGCATCTAGGCCACATCCAAAGGGCATGTAGATTTGGTTTCTATCCAAGACAAGATTATCACCAATTTATTCGGCATAATTTCACAAACAGTATATGAATATTTGAAACAAAACCTAGCAATAAGATAATTGAAAGATGAATACACACAAAAATAAAAGCATTTAAGGTTTTAGGTGGGCTCGTGAAAACAAATCCTATAATCAAATAACAAGAAATAAACAATGCTAAGGGGGTGAATTATTAAACAAATCATGCCCAAATGTAGGTGAAAGCACAATTTCTAGAAGATGTTCATCCACAAAAAAAATGCCCAATGACAAATAAAACATTGTTTTAATCCTCTTTCTTCCCTTGTCGATTGACTATATAATAAGAGTGGAATTTCATTGGAACTTTGGTGGAATTCAAGAGGACAACTTTCAATGGAACATGGGTGGACATTTGGGCAATCCCTAGAGCAACATGACTTGTAATTGATGGGAGATTTATGTTAGAAAGGTCTTGTGAAGAACCCATCTAAACCCATATAGTTGATTTTTAAAATCTCGATAGAATAGGTTTGTATCAACAAGAAACCAACTAGATGAAGTAAAACCAAATATATAGTTACAATGAACCTTATACATCAATGAACCCATCAATGGAAAAACAAATTTGATAGTTCAATCACACCTTGGCTAACATTTGTCACTTGTAAATTATGATCTAGGAACCCAATTTTGTAACCCACAATCTAGATTCACTAAAAGAAATATTGTCCTTTGCAACCAAAAAATCAATGATTAAATGTTATAAACAACTAATAATTGACTATAGTAATAAGATATTACTTCAAATTCTACATGTAAAAAGTTGTAGTCATATATTAGTGGTGCATTTGACTAATAAACGATGATGTGGTAACATGAAAGATGATGTCATTTTTTCATTACAAGTTTTCATCCATATGTCATCCACGATTGATGACAAAATGACGTAAATGTCCAAAATATCATATGAAAATGTAAGTAAAATAAAATAATTTCAAATATAACTAAATAATTACTATGCAAATGACTTGGACAAAATGATGTGTTCATACACAATGTGATCATAAAATTATTTTACAACAATTCAAAAATGACTATCATTATAAGTTCACACATAAGGAATTACAACATGTAAGGAACTTATTTCAACTAATATTATGCATATAAGTAATATAAAAACTTTAAGTATATTTTTCTTGAATATACTTGATATATGATGCATTTAAAAATATTTTATAAGATTAAATTAATTATTACATATTGAAATAAATTTTACTAATAAAAAATGTTATACTAAAATAAAATTTTCTATATTATATGTGTAAATTGAATAAAATTTATAATTTAAGAAAATTAATCAACATTTAAATCTTATATTTATAATATTTATAATATTTAAATTAAGTGTATAAATAAACTTAATATTATTAATATTTTATTATATATATAGATACTATAATTGATTTATTATTTATTTATAAATATTTTATGTGGATAAATTTTATGGACTCGTATGTCTAAATTTAAAATAATTAATAAAATTATGATATATTGGGAGAAATTTTGTATAATATAAATTAATAAATCAAATGAAGGTTTAAAATATGAGATATATTTTACTTATTCTTGTACTAACCACAAATCATGTGTTTGATTTTATTTTTCCAAATAATGGTCATTGAAATATTATTCAATAAAAAAAATTCTTTTGAAATAATTTACATGCACACACACACACACATAAAATTTTTGTACATGATTGAAGGAAATTTATGAATAAATTTCAAATTTTTTCATTTGGACAATTTATCAATAAAATATGAATGATCAAATTTGAGGTTGTGCATAGTGTTTAAATGAAATATGATTTAAATAAAATAAACATTAGATTGTTTTCATAACAAGTGGGGTGGCTTGGTGGTAAAGGAGTTCAATTCCATTTTCGAGGTCCAAGGATCAAACTTCACAAATGACATTATTCCGATCAATGATGAAATATTGACCCTATATTCCATACCTAATTAGACTACCTACGTTAGGTGCCTACCTATGTAGATTAGGTGGTCTATTTAGCCATTTAAACTAGTTTTAAACCTAATTTAAATGGTGACACATGTCGATAATTGATAGGACGAAAAATAACAGAAATAAAAAGATTTATTATTATTCACATTATAATATTAATAATTTTTATAATTTTTAATAACAAAAAACAATTATACAATGATTAAAGTATGACTAATGAATGAAATGTGCCACATCATTACCACATCATGTTTTAAACGATTGATAAAAGTGAAATTTAAATTCATGAAAAATATTTCACACTACTATAACAACATATTTGCATTTCACATGCATATGGTCATTATTTATGTCTTAAGTCTCAATGAACTTAACATTACAATTCATTCTATCATAAGATTCATGGTGATTGCATATAACTAGAATCTACACTTCAAAATACATTGTAAAAAACTCCAAAAATAATATTACAATTCATTTCATCATAGTCTAACACTATAGAAAATTCACACAAAATATGAACATAAAATTCACTGTAGAACTCTATGTTTATCTACATTACTAAAAACATGAATCCAAATTACAGCGTGATCCCATGTTGTGTTGAAAAAAATTCAAAACAACATTAAAAATTTGTGTTATATCAAAACAAAGTATGTGATTTTCTATTACAAGTACCTCCAGCTCCTATTCTTCTCTAAAACTCCCCTGTCTCAACTTCCTCTCTTTCCTTTCTTGTTCTCCAGAACTCTCCCCTTTTGAATATCCCAAGTCACATGATCATGATCTAAACAACAAGAATTCAAAACTCAAACCAATAAAATTCCTTAATTAATCCCTATTTTAACTGCCTTGTTCATCAAAAATCACATATTCATCCTACCCTTTAACAACGATTATTGTCCTTAACAACTCATCCATAATGACTTTAAGGCTATTGATCATTTTAATCCTTTTTGACTAGAATACCAATTGTAAACATAGTCATATATTTGAAGATTTCTTCTAATGATTTCATGTTAATCCTTAACTCCATATAATACTTGGGTTGCAAGGACAATAGTGCATGCAATTGGGACATGAGTTGGAAAGAACAACATTGTGCATGCAATCAACCAACTTGCAGCATATATATGTATGAAAAGGCAAATTGTAACTTGAAAGTTAATAACATGAATTATGATATTGTGCCTAGAGAAGCATAGTTAATGCATCTAGTTAATGCAATCAATCACAATTCTAATTATTTTTGTAACGAACTACCAATGGCAAAATGTTGTGCCACCCAAGGTTGTTATTCAAACACCTTGAACTTGACTGAACTCGACATGAAAATAGAAAAAAATGAAGATTCAATCATATGTTAGCTAACACTCCGAACACAAACCAGCATTTTACTACCCATCATCTAGATTTATCTTAATCCTAATCTCCAGAATAATAGGTTACGCAAGTTCAAGATTACACATAAGATTAGAGGCCATAATTTTCTTTGGTCTATTTAAAATTGGAACACATTGACACATGGACAAGGAACCTAAAGTTCACAAAATTGCCTCATGGTTGATTGCATCTCATGAGGCTCAACCACATGGGTTGTAAAATAAGCTTATTTACATGCAACACATAGGATGAATCTAAAACTACGGTGCTTCAATGTTGGAAAAGGGATGGAATAAGTCACTTTACACTGTAACATTCAAATAACACCTAATGCAAGGAAGTCACATGTAACATATACATTCAGCAACAAAGAGTGTAGTACTTGTAGCAAGAAAGCAAATGTTGCAAGCTTAGCCTTGGGCTCACGATCAGGGCAAGGGCTTGCAAAGGTGTAGGCCAAGAGTGAGCCTAGGAGTCACATTTCATGCTCCCGGGAAGTGCAAGAGAGTGGGAGGAAATGACCCCCCACTTCGGGAAGTTGGACTCCCAATGGACTCCCAAATCTTCAGAAGGTGATTTCAGGGATCAAAACTCATTGTATTGAGATGTTCCTTATATCATTGGAAATCTCTTGGAAATTAGATATTTAAAATGGGTTTGCATCACCCATTTGAGTACTTAAAACATAAGTTATGGCCAAAAGAAGGGTCGGGAGTCAAATTGGCAATTTGACTCCCGCCCATTAAAAGTCAAGAATCGCCCCTATTTCTTTGCATGCAAGTAGCGTGCCACATATCCTTGGAAAGATCTTGACAAGGGTTGCAACTTTTATTCAGACCTAATTTCAATCGGAGGTCTGCACGCAAAGTTATGGGCCCCCAAAGTTGCAGGAGTCCCAACTTTGGGAATTTCGAGACTCCCACTTTGAGTCTCGAGACAAAATGCCATTTGGATGTTGGCCTTGTGGCCATGCATAGAGTGTACTATAAGGGGGAAGGTGGTGGCTTCCCCCAAGTTTGGGCCGTGGTGAGTCTTGTGAGTCCGTGTTTGCCCGTGACTCATTTGTGCACCAAAGGTGTTATAGTTACGCATTAACCAACCTATTGTTTAGTTTGTGCAGGTCTATGTGAGTAATTTGCTTATCAATCTTTTTAGTCCCATCCTAGAGCTCCAACATGCCCCTCTACCCCCAAAGTGTTACAAATCAAAGAACGCGCCCCAACTCCTTTTCCTTTCGCTGTCTTTTTCTTTGGGCTCGCAACTGAGTCCATCAAGGACCTGGGGGTGTGTCAGCAAGGAACCATGAATCCATATTGTGCATAAAGTACAGATACACTTTGTCTCAATGTTTTAACAAGCAAAAAACTATATCATTCTATATACACCACCAAAATGGATAGTTTAAATCAAGTTTCATGTTATTTAAAAAACTTTTGTGGATCATATATTCATAATGTGGTAGAATTTATGGTGATATATTAATCTTATTTAAAACATTATTAATGTTCTTTCTTTCCATGCCACTTGACTATACAATAAAAGTGGAACTTGATTGGAATGTCAGTAGAATCCAAGTGGAATGTCGGTGGACTTTGCACCAACTATAGACCAACATGATTATCACATTTATGGATGATGACAGTCTTCCTACTCAAAGCAACATTTCAAATCATAATCAAATAGATGTTGCATTAAACTTTTAAACTAGTTAGTTACAACTACAATGCATAATTATTATTACATTATAGCTCATATATTCCATGCATGTAACACTCGATCACAAACACCTGCCATGACCATATTCAAATGTGGCCAAGTGGAAGGGAACTCGCACATACAAATGGAGAATTACATGTCAACAAGCAAGGACAAATGTACAATCACCAAAACAACATAAATCCATGCTAAAATGGTCCATCTAACCTAAGTTGATTGATGCAAAGTGGCTTACAAAGAAGTTGGGGTGCAATTGAATGCATATGCAGGAAATACAACAATGCAACTATAACCCCAAACACAATATATGAATAGATATATAGTAGTGGAGCAGATTATAGTTAATGATCTAGCACTAATCCACACACTCATTGCATAACCTTTGACAACAACCCAACAACTTTCAAGACTTTTTTATTAGCATAGTGAGATATGTTGATAGTCATTGGAACAATATAAATTGTTGTCAGCAACTACAAACATATATTCCAACAATGCAAAGGGTCCTGGAAATAAGTTGGGATGCAAGGTGTGTGTATAGTGAAAATACATCAATGCAACTAAACTCCTAAACATAATCCTATCGTAGATATACAACAACTAAACATAATACATATGTGATTGGCACTAATTCACACATTCATTACATGACCTTGAATAACAACCTAGTAGTTTGCACAAATCCATCTTGCAAATCCATCTTACTGGGCGTAATGAAGGATGTTCAGGTCATTTAGACAACATAAAATTGGTGTTAAAAACCTCTGTTAGACCTAAGTGGAGGTCATGAGAAGGGGCAAGCTTTGAAGAGGGGCGGGGTGGAGAAAAGGTGGACTTTAATTATGGGAAGAATAAAAACAACCATTAAATCCATAATTAGCTACATTAGGTGCTTAAATTCAACCCATCAATACAAAAATAATACATTTCAAAGCTTGCATATCAATCTAATGTACTACACACATACTTGTGAAAATAATGTCAAATTATCATTAAAATATATAAAAGGATTATGTAAACAAAGAATGAAAATTCTCATTGGAATTCAACATGTCCTATCAAGTCCAACAAACAATCCTTACCAAACATAATTTAATTTAAATTTTAAGGTTGTCATCAAAAGTTTAACAATATTGCACTAAAATGAAATGTGCAAACACCCATAACTTGTGAAGAAAAACAACTATACATCCAACAGTGAGCTTTCAAATGTTAATTCAACATTCCAAGCTCAAGCCATCATTAAGCTATTGATCATTGAGCTACTAATTTGTAACTCTTAGGACTAAAATTCAGGCTTTTAGAGGGTTTAAGTCAAGAAGGGTTTAGGTCAAAAAAACTTACATACCTTGCACATGCACCTCACCAAGCAAAAAAAGAGGACACAACATAGCCCAACAACAAGGGATATGAATGAGAGCAAAAAATTAGTCCAACAACTTACATGCTTACTTGTCACACCTAAATGCCTTGGTATGGGCGTCACCATTTGATGGGACATCTTTTTTTTCTTGGATCGTCATCATGGTGGGGTTGTGCTCTTTCATGACATTGTTGCCACCATGGAAAGTCAATAGTTGGTATTGCTTCCATCCCTAAAATACAAGTTTGCAATTTGACAAACAAGTTCTTCCTCCTCTAATTCCTCCTCCCTTGCGTTCATTAAATCCTTGGACTCGACAGATGGGTCGCTACTACTTTCACAGTGTACTTCCATAATTGACATTGTCCTTATATTGCAATAAAAAAAATATGGTGTGGGAGATTGAGGTAAGAGTTATAACACGGATACAAAATCCATAAACAAATATGGTGCACATTTATGAAAAGTGGCCTAAGGAGGGGAGAGGGTCTTTCTAATTGAAGTACCTATTTGACGCAAATTGTAAACAAGGTTTGTATTTTAGTGCACTTGCTTGAGTTCCAAGTTCAACTAACGTGCATCAGACAATGCAAGTTGATGCGAGGAACTCACTAGAGCTTCAAACTTTAGTGCAAGGGTTCTTTCCAATGGAGAAGAAGTCATAAAAAAGTTTAGGGTTTTAGGGCACTAAACAAGTTTAGGGTTTAGCAATACTACCAAATGTAGGTTAACCCTCGATAGGGTTGTAATTCAAGGAGCTAGAGATCACCTAGGTAATCGTTATTTTGGAACAATTGGGAATCCTTGCACTTGCCTCTTTAGTGTTAATTCTAGTTCTCATCTAAAAGTTGTGTGTATCCTATTTGTTTTGAGTTTCATTTTTGTATTAAATTCTTCTACACATAAACAACGAGTTGTGTTTGTTGCATGGATCTACAGGTGTAATTGTCATGGAAAACCAATTGCCATCATGATGAACAACAAGATGGGTTGTTCTCAAAAGAGGTATAATGTTGCAACATGCCATGATTTCCATCTCTAAATTGCAGACCTTGTGTTGTAATGCATTATTATTATCATAGATGCAATGTTTATTGTGCATTTAATTTTACCTCTCGTGCTTAACCATAGTGTATCCAAGGGGTGCAAATGTTATAAACCTAGGTTGCTAAGCATTTGGTTATCAGGGGATATGAAAATGTGTGCATGTTAGCATTATTGTTCTACATTTAAGTTAGGTGCATCTCTAACTACCCATTCCAACATCTTCATGTACCTTCAATCTATTCGTCAACTTGAACTTTTGATTGTATTAATTTGAAGGCCTGCTATTCATATCCTTTGGTTGCCCATTGAAGGTTATTATAGAACTCATTGGTCTTTGTGTATTTGTATAATTTTACTATAAAGTACCCCACATCTTGGATTAACCCTTTTCTTGTGCAAAAGTGTTTCATGTTACTACCTTTTGTCAAATAATTTTTTATCCATGTTTTTTGAAGCCATTGGGATAATGAAACAACACATGATATCACAAGTTATTATTCCATTTGCTTCTAGCTATGTGACTTACTTAGGTGACAATTTTTTTGTTCAAATGTTTGTTGATTTAAGGGTTATCATTGAAGCTTGGCAATTATGATGAAAGTTGGGAAACATTACATATTGTGTGACCTTGATTTCAAAAGGTTATGATTGCAACCATTCTAATTTTGTTTAGTTTGGATTAGGCAAACCAGATGTATGGGCATATCTATAAGGCTTTGGTATGACGTCTTATTGATATCACCACAATTGTGGTCTATACATAATGGTTATGGGTGGATGGTTGTCCATATTTATTGTAGTAAGAGATCGTTTTTGATGAAATGAAAATGCACTATTGTTTCCAAGCTAGACATTAAACAAACCATAATCACCACTATATATATATATAAACCATAGGTACAAATGGCCCTAGTTAGCCCCATTAATTTTGTGCTCACTAACACCACACCCATTTTTCCAATAACTAATTATGAAATTTTTTAGAAGAGTTTAGTTGTTATTTGTTTCTCCTTTTGTAGCTCCCATGATGGATCACATTCATTACTTTAAAAACCTTTCTCAATCTATAATTTGTAAATTTGTTTTATTTAGTTTTGTTTAGTTTGTTTGGTTCTTTCTCTCTCTCTTGCTCTATCTCTTTCTCTATTCTTCAAATGTGATCAAATACATTTGAAATTTGTTTAGAGGTTTCCCAATTGGGAGGTTGTTATAGTAGTAGTAGTAGTAGTTGTTGTTGTTGTTGTAATAATTCACAACCCAGGTCATAAGTGGTTTTTGTTTTCAGTCTTTATAGCCATGATGATGATGATGAATATGAAAAAGAAGAATGAGAGTTACAGTGGTGGTTTTTAAAAATTTGCAATGATGGAACTTTTGTTTATTTGGAAATTCAATTTGATTTCGGATTTTGTAAAAATGATTAAACTTTTGAATTAATCATGCAAGTGTGCGCGTTTGTGTGTATTTGTTTATACAAATTTTGAATTCAGAAGTTGTTGTGTAAGATTTGCAAATACCATCATCATTCTATTTATCTATTTGTCTATCTATCTATCGGAATGAGTATGAGATTTTTTTATTTTTTAAAAGTTAAGTAAGATGAAGAAAACGTGATGGATCCAGACTAAATTACAATAAAATTTGATAGAAAGAAGTGGGTGTGAATTGTTGCTGAATTTGACAAAGACAATTAGGGTGTGAAAGAATTGTAATAAAATTTAAGAATTATCCATTATGTCGCAACCCTAGCTTTGGGCTTGCAACCAAGGCAAAGGGGTTGCAAAGTTGCGAGTTAAGAAAGAGCCCAGGAGTCAAGGCAAAGAGGCCACAAGGGTGCGGGCCAAGAAGAAGCTCAAAAGTCACATCACATACTCCCAGGAGTGTAAGAAAGTGTGAGGGAGTATGAGGGAGTGAACCCTCACACTCCCAAGGCAACTCCCACTTTGGGAGATGGAGTCCCGGTGGACTCTTGAAACTTCAGAGAGCGATTTTAGGGGTCAAAACTTAATGGCTTGTCACGTTCTTTATATCATTGGAAAGCTCCTAGAACGTAGATGTCTAAAATGGGCTCGCATTACCTATTTGGACATCTGAAACACAAGTTATGGCCAAAAGAAGAGCCGGGAGTCAAATTGCCAGTTTGACTCCCGACCAAAAAAAGTTGGGAATCGACCCGATTTACTTAGCAGTAGAAGGCATGCAACATATCGTTGGAAAGCTCTTGACAAGAGTTACAACTTTGCTTCAGACCACATCTTGATCCAAGGTTTGCTCGCAAAGTTATGGGGATCCAAAGTTGCAAGAATCCCATTCAGCGTGATTTCAGGACTCCCACTCGGGAATCCCGGGAGAGAAAAGCCATTTGGATGTAGGCTCCATGGCCAGCCACAAAGTTTACTATAAGGGGGAAGGTGGTGGCTTCCCCCAAGTATGGGTTGTGGTGAGTCTAGTGTGTCCGTGTTGCCCGTGGTTCGTCCTAGCACCAAAGGTGCTCCAACTATGCATTAACCACTTTGCGTGGGTTGTGTGTAGGCTCGTGTGAGTGAGTGAAGCTTGTCAACTCTTCCTAGTCCCATCCCGGAGCTCCAACACGCCCTTCTACCCATCAAAGTGTTGTGAGTTAGGGAGCGTGCCCCGACTCCTCCCTCCGCTGTCTTCTACTTAGACTCACATTTGAGTCCTTCGAGGAGTTAAAAGTGCGTCACTTTATTTATTTGTTCATTCAAGGAGTTTGGGAAAATTCCTTCTTTTGGAAAGGAATTGTCACTTAACTTATTTGAAGCCATGCATGATCTTGAGGTTCAATTTGCTTGCAAAGGAGGTCACTTTAATTCAAGTGTAATTTCAAAAATTGGGTCTTGATTATAATGTCTTATGCCATCAAATTTGATACAAAAAAACAACATGACATCAACAAATGTGACCATGGTCTTTGATTGATTATTTTTACAAGGGTGCAAATTTTTTAAGATGTACCAAAATCTTGTCACAACATCACCCTTGTTTTTTTACCTAATATTTTTTTACCATGTAAAGACACATTTATGGATGATTATGATGGAATCTATATTGTAATAGTTTAAAATATAATACTTCTAAAACTTTTGACAACTTTTCATTCATTCTTTTTTATGGCAATCAAAATATAGGGTAAAAAAGGATTACAGTAAGGATTAGGCCCTTTTCATATTGTGTATTGGTCACTTTCCTATTTAATGTGCAAAATTGAAAATCCCTTTTCATCCCTTGTAAAATAATAGACATAATCTATGGCTATGTTGGATTTGAACATGTTTGGACATTCAAATTCCACATAATTATAGGGTTTTGAGTTTTTTCATTATATTTTGCAAAACATTTAAGTGCTTTAAGCCTATACCCCAAAAAAATTCCATATATAATGTTTCAAAGGTTTATAATATTGGTTCATCTCCTTTTGTTTGCGAACAATTTGTTAATCAACTATTGTGTTTGAATGTGGATGGGATATAAATCTTAATGGAAGTTTAAGATATGATCAAAAATGAAATATTTAAATTCAATTGAAAATTGCACCAAACCTCTTTCTCATTCAAGCTATGAATGTTTGTAACTTGCGTACTTGAACATCATGTATTAGCTATTTTTCTTCGTCTTCAACACTATTTGTCTCGTCCTCATGTGTCTCCTTTATTGATTTTCTACTCTTCATTGTGTTAGGATCTTTATCCTCCACAATTATATCCATGCACATCTGCAAATATGTTGTTTTTCTTGTTATAATAATTTGTTTATTTTATCTTTGCTTTGAATTTGTCCATTGGAAGTTGTGTGCTCTTCTCCTCTTTGGAGCAATGTCTACTTGTAGTTAATGCATAAAGTCGAACTTTCAACACACAAATAAGTGTTTCAAATGACTATATGTTTACATATATTTTCGGAAGAAATGTTATTGATTTGATCTAATTTTTTTTCAAAACTATGTTAATTTTAATTTCTTTTTTCTATAGGTAACTAATAAGTACTACTCAATGTTTTTATCGTGCTTTCTTTTTCAATTTATTGTGGCTTCCTTAGAAATCTATCATTGTGATGATTATAAGTTAGTGAAATATTGTACCTTAATTTTAATTGTTTAATTCAAGTGGAAAATATATTTTGAAACTAAATTCTTGATCCTCTAAAATATTTTGTTTTATGGTTTCACATTTCATTCATTGTGATATGATTGATAGCATATTGTTTTCTTGTTGGAGCAATGCCATTTCATTGTTTCTAGATCGTTGTTGCCAACTTTAATAAAGTTGAAGTACACGATTCAACCTATTTAGTATATGAGATATGTATTTGTTGTGCCTTTATCCATTTCGGCATAAATGTTTTGAAGACCTTTCCCTTGATCCTAGAATTCCATTTTCCACAAGGGTTGCATTTCTACCGAACCATCCTTGCAATATCCTCTATGATCTCTTCCCATTTGGTTTTTAAATATTGGTATCACCCCTCAAGATGATCCTTTTGGGAGAATGTGACAACTACATAATGGGACAATTTTATTCATTTCCTTAGATTTTCACTATCCTCTGTACATTGTTTAATGGGAAATTTTCCAAATCCTAATAAAAGGTAGCAATAGCTGAGAGAAAGGTAGCAGCAGTTGAGGAAAAAGTAGCAACTAGTGAAAGAAAGGTAGCATTCGTTAAAAAAAGGTAATAGTAGATGAGAGAAAGGTAATACATGTTGAAAGAAAGGTGGCAATTGAACAATAGCTAAAAGAAAGGCAATAATTAAACAACAACTACTAAAAGAAATGTAGTAGTTGAATAGTAGACAAGGAAAAAAGTTAGAGTGTTTGAGCAATATTTGAAAGAAAGGGTTCAATTAAAAGAAAGGGACAAAAAAGAGGGCCAATAGTTGCTTTGAAATGCATTGAGCTTGGATAGAAAACCATGAGTAGTAGTTGTTTCAAGATGCATTGAACTTAGATAGAGGACCATGAACATTAACTAACAAAGGGGAAAAAACTAACAAGGATCACCATTGCAAATCAAGGTCAAAAGAGAGTAAAGAGAGCTTGGGTTAGGCTAGGTTAAGGGAGGAGCAATAAAAAATGAAAAGAACAACTATAAAGTTGAATTAGGTTAAAGGAGGAACAATAACAAATGAAAAGAGAGCATCTACAAAGCTCAAACCCTAGAGAAAATTAAAAGAAGAGAGAGGAGGCACACAAACATGAAAAACTAACAACAACAAAACTTAGAGCCCAAAAAGAGTTGAAAGAGGAAAAAGGAGGTGCATGAACATGAGAGACTAACAACAATAAAATTTAAAGCCCAAAAAAAGGAGAGGGGGCATCAATCACCATTGCTAGCAATAAGGTGGTCAAAGGGAATTGAGAGAGGAAAGAAGGGTGCTAACCACCATCGTCAACAACTGTGAGTTCAAAGCTTAGACAAAGTTAAGAAAGAAGAAAGAGGGTGCCATCACCAGCAATAATAGAGCTCAAAGTTTAGGTCGAATTGAGTAGATGAAAGAGGAGGTGTCAATTGCCATAGCCAATAGTTGCAAGAATGTTTAGAAAAAGAGAAGAGCAACAAAGTTCAAAGAGAGGAGAAAGTTGAAAAAGATGAAAAAGGGGGCGTTGTTTTGCCATCGCTAGTAATTGTAAGAATGTTCAAAAAAAGAGGAGCAAAAAAGCTCATAGAGAGGAAAAATTGAGATAGATTTGAATGCAAACTCAAAAGAAAACATAGAGATAAGCAAGAGAATGTCAAGGTCTAAAGATTGTTGAAAAATAGGACCCCACGAACTTAGAGAGATGATAGAAGGGGCATCATTCGTTAAGAGTAGAGAAAGAGAGCTCAAAGGTTTAGAAATGTTGAAAAAAAAAAGTGCACAACCTCAGAGAGAGGGGGTGTCAATCATTGAAAGTAGCAAGAGAGAAACATGAAGCTCTCTAAAGGTTTCCAAATCTCAAACAAAGAGGAAAGAGAACATAAGCTCAAAAAAACATGGAAGTAGAACTCCCAACTTGATGGGGAGGTGTGGAATTAAGTGGGAATGAAAAAAAATTCGCAAATTGTAACACCTTGATCTTCAAGTGTTATTCATTTTGTGGGTGTGTTTTTCTTGAAATAAAAATTGGGCATGAAAGTCTAAACTTTCTTTAAGCTTTTATCACATCATTTCCACAAATGTTTAAGTCATGACAATTAGATATATTTGGTAGAAATTTAGTGATCATGCTGCATCTAATTAGTTCACCAAAGTTTTCATTTCAAGTTTGTGTTTACACTTTTGGGTTTTTTTTAAGGTGTTGAAAGAAGACAATGATGTGCCTTGTTGTAAGTGTTTGACAAAAGTTGTCCTCACACTTTCAAGTTCATTTTCAATATTGCCAACCAAGGTCACAATCTTTGAAAGGCGATGCACGCATTACAGAAAATACAACAATCCAAGTGTACGCATTCAAGTTTGTGCAAAATCTACCATTTCAATGTTTACAACTAGGTACTTTTCTTTTTATAAATCTAATGCACATTGCAATGTAACATGGGGTGAGCTATAACCTGGGAATTGATATTGTAACAACCCTAGGCATGTGGCAAATGCATAGTCATGATGATGTGGATGCCAAACTTTAAATTCATGTTCAAACTTGAAAATTCACCACAAAGGTTTTGTCACAACCCTACTTTGAGAGAATGTGAAGATGAAACTCACACTCCCAAAATGGGGACTTGGGAGTCCTCCGAGACTCCCGAAACTTTCGAATTCGATTGTAGGGGTCAAAACACCTTACATTGGGGCGTTCTTTGTATCATTGGAAAGATATCAAAGTTTAAATGTCGAAAATGGGCTCGCATGGGCCATTGGATATATGTAGCACAAGTTATGGCAAAAAGAAGGGCAGGGAGTCAAACTGGCAATTTGACTCTCGACCACTAAAAATCGGGAGTCGACTCGACCTTGGTGCGTGTAGGTGGAGTGCAATACACCATTGGAAAGCTCTTGAGGAGAGCTACAAGTTTTTTTTAGACCTCATCCCAATTGAAGGTATGGGCAATGAGTTTTGACCTCGCAAAGTCTCGGGAGTCCAAACTGAGACAATTTCGAGACTCCTTGGGATTTTCGGGACAAAAAGCCATTCGGATGCGGGTGTCGTAGAGAGACGCAGAGAACACTATATGGGGGAAGGTGGTGGTTTCCCTCGAGTTTGAGCCATGGTGAGTCATGTGAGTCCAGAGTTGCCCGTGGCTTGTCCTAGCACCAAAGGTGCTTGAGAAAGTGAACTAACCAACTTGTTGGTTGGTTTGATGCAGGTTTGAGTAAGTAATTAAAGCTTGTCACTCTTCTTAATCCCATCTCGGAGCCTTAACACGCCCCTTTACCCCTTCTAGTGCTAAAATTTGGGAACGTGCCCCGAGTTCCTCACAATTCCACTATGTGACTAACTTACACCCATCTTGGGTCTAACTAGGAACTTGGGAGCGCGTCAGGTTTGAAGCCATGTAAAAGTTCAAAAGCTTTCAAGTAGCAAAGAAGAAATGTAAAATTTTGGAATTTTTTTATTATAGAGATTATGCTTAAACATTTTTAAATATATATTATTTCTTTACACAACTATGGGTACAATTGGTTGTCAAACAATTCCTTTTAACATGGTGGTGGGTTTATAATAAGAAGCAAACAAAGTCTTACTATAGTTGGAAAAGTGGCAATCGGAAGAGTTTAGTGTTTTGGAGATTCTCTTTAATATGGCCATAAATATGAAGGAGATAAGAGGGCCAAATGGGTTTGACAAGTTGTTGAAATACTATGTGAAATTGATACCTACTTGATTTATAAAACAATGGCCATTCTTGAACTTTATATGAACTTTTATTGGAAAGAAGGATTGAGATCAATAAATGGGGACAAGGATTATCTTAACTTCTATAGTGTATATTGTGGAGGAAAATGGTCGAGTAAGCTACAACTTTTGACCATAGGTCTAAAGGATGCCCAAATGCCCCCATTGACCCAAGAACAAATAAACCCATATGTATTATAATGCTTCCCAATTTGGCTATTACCCAACTATCGAAGGTGTTGAAATGGCAAATTGAAAATAATGATGCCTTTTCAATTCAATTGAAGCTACGGATCCAAGCTAATGTTGATGCAAAAATAACATTGGAAAATACTCTAATCAATGATGAACATGTTCATGTCCAAGTGTGTAAGTTCAAAACTTTTAGAATTTGTTACCCAAGCCTCATTACAACAAAGATGATAAAAAAGGTGCATAAAAAATATGGGACAAAAGGTGCCAAAATCAAATGTGGAGCCATCACCCAAAAGGTGGCATGCAAGTACATCAAATGATGTGTCCATAGTGGTTGTGTCACAAGAAGAACCCAAATTTGTAGATCAAATGACTAAGGAAACCTAGCTGATTGATCAAGATATAATTACCACTATTGTTAATATTATTGGTGAAATAGTCACATAGGTGTTAAACTCACTTGATCATGCACAATAATGGGATAACAAAGTTGACATTAATATTGAATTTCATAACACCCATGAAGACATGTTAAACGTAATTAGTCCAGGTGTGAAGTGATTTTTTGTCCTTCTACCCCCGGTTCTATAAGGTGATTATACTACTGGTGAAGGAAAAAATGCAATGTGTATTTCTAGATGTTAAGCTGTGTTTGTAGTTGAAACCAAATAGCTTGCCTCTTATGCATCATTTATGATTTGGAATTGATAGATATATTTTCTAAGTTCAAACATTCTAAATCCTAGAATTTTATGTTAAATTGTCACCCACTTAAATCAACTTTTAAAGATTTGACACCATGTTCAACTTGGTAGTAGACTTTTAATCATTTAAAATATTGTTCTTGTCACATATGTTATCCAAATCTAGCTTGTTTTAGCCAATTGAAAAGTTAGTTACAAGGTGCATTTGTCTACCATATTCCAAGCTCTGCACCCAAATTAGTAAAAAATTGTGCTACAAAACTCGAGAGGGTTTCACAAAAGTAGAAAGTTCAACTTAACAATAGATTTCCAATCATTTAAAATATTGTTCCTATCACATATGTTATCCAAATTTAGCTTACATTAGTTCATTAAAAAGTAAACTACAAGGCGCCTTTGCCTACCAAATTCCAAGGTCTGCATCCAAACAGTGAAAAGTTGTGCTACAAAACCCGAGAGGGTTTGTGAAATTTCTCTAAAATTTCAAGCTCTCAAAACTATTCCTATTCACTTCCATTTTTTCAAAAGTATCATAATCACCCAATATATTCTCCCTCTTTCCACCATCTACTAAGACTAATCATTTTTTTCCCCCCAAGGAAAGTTGTAAAAATCAATTTTCTCAAGATTCAAATTGAAAATTATGTCCAGAAAAGAGAGCCCAAAATTATTCAAATTAGTGCCTTTAATGAGAAGAAGAAGGAAGTGAAGGAAAACCCTAACTTGGTGGCCAATGGAAGGTTTAAACTTTTGGTGGCCAATGGAAGGTTTCAATGTTTGGTGGCCTTTAGAAAGAGAAGGATAATCATTCTTTTCACCTCTTCTCACTTTGCCCCCGATAAATTTTACTTAAACCTTTTTTTTTCCATTGATTTTAAGGCTTTATTTTACCATGGTTTTAAATTATTACTTATGCATTTCCTTCCTTTTCTTTGACCTATAAATTACAACCACACCTTCAATGTAACAAGTCTTCCACACATTCATCGTTGATTTGATTTTGATTGAATTTTTTTTCCTTTCTTTGAATTCATGGTGTCGCGTATACCACATCTTACAGGCCTTAAGTTGCACAAGTGAATGAGGAACTACCTCGAGAATCATCCCTAGATTTGACGTTGATGTAACATCCTTGAGATGAAGATTTTGAACCACGAGAAGTGTGCCCTTATCTTGAAATTGAACCCCCTCGAGTTTGGTATTATCGCATTTTTTCGAACTCTCGCACCTTGATGATTTTGTTGCAAATTGATCCCACTTCTAGTGATGAACCTAAAACTATTTGCGAAGGTTTTTACGAAACTAAACATGCCTCCATCTTCGGATGGTTTTCAATTCTCAGCATTGGACATTATCGTTAGTTGTGCGACTCGATTCATCAACTATTTCCTAATAGTAAGGCAAATTATTTAGTTCACACCATTTGATGCATCTTAGATTTCCTATAATTATGAACTATCACTACGACATAGCCCAAGACTCAACATGTAGTTGCAGCTCCTTGTGGAGCTTATCCATACCTTAATAAAAATTTCACTCATCATGAAATCCATGTTGCCATTACCACCCTATCACACTATTTATCATTATGTTATCTTGAATAAATTTCACACTTACAATGTTTGAATATTATTCTATTTTCATTGGACCTTTCATTGACACCCTTTCAACAACTTCACAAATTTCAAACATCTTCGTTTACACGACTACTCACTAAATACCATAATAAAACCCATGTTTTGTCGAACCTTGCGAATTTGGCGTTTGCTTCTAACCCCAACCTTCTAGAAATTTCTCACCCTTAATCACGCAACTGAGAT
>Ga0209611_10000990_pt1 | contig 46562 bp, 38 predicted proteins | sample S1TSphgellanicum_3_FD_187693 | JGI IMG/M metagenome (GOLD analysis project Ga0209611, IMG submission 187693) | Host-associated microbial communities from peat moss isolated from Minnesota, USA - S1T2_Fc - Sphagnum magellanicum MG (SPAdes) (version 2) | ecosystem: Host-associated > Plants > Peat...
AAACCCATAAAAATAAATAAATAAATAAAAAGGTCCGGGAAGTGCCTGGAAATTGCCCGAACAGACAGACAGACAGACACGTAGATTTAATATATAAGATTAATTCCTCCCCTGATTTATTGAAGGTGTTTCTTTAATGAAAATATAGTCAAACATTTTGTTCATGATTATTATGTTGTACAAGGGTTATAGTATTAATATACTATTATATTATAATTTTTTCAAATTTATAATGTAATATAACTAGTTGTACCCGCGCGTTCGGCCTTTTGATGTTCTCCTTGTACAACAGTAGCAAGATCAGAACTTGTGTGGATAAACTGCTGCCGTAATCATGAGTTGTCATCCTCCTCCCATTCCTCATCTTCTTCTTTCGGGATGAAGAACTTCCGGGATGGATGGATGGAAAGGACAACCACCCAAGGATATTATATAAGTAGATGTTAATATTTTTGTTCTTCAAGGTACCATGGTTTTGATCATTAATTTCTTGTAAAACATTATAAAATAAATTCTAATGGTTTTAGAGTTTGTTTTGATGCATATTTCATACCATTAACCTCCCTTTAAAAATTATTTTTTCTTCCTTTGAGATTTGTTAGTTCATTCTTTTTTATTCTTGTCCCTAATAGTCTTGCACGTATAAATTTTGAACAAATTTGTAATTTTTTTTTCTATAATTTGGTTAATTTTTATTTCAAAATCAAAAGATCTAAGCATAATGTTGGTCATTTGTGTGCTATACTTTGTTGTTTGTTGAAACATATTCGTAACTTTCTTATGTTCATTTAAATATAATTTTAACCCTTACACAAATTTTGAAGTATGAAACCTAAGAGTTTGTCCTTTGGACCTAATATCTAAAGAATTTAAACTTGTGTGTGAAGTCTATATTTCTTCAAATACATTTGTTATTTTAGAATAAAAATGGTCTTAAAGATAGCATACCTTCATATTATGTGGTATTAAAATAAATTATTGTTATCATGGACACCACCATCACCCGTTGTTTATATCATCGTTTGCACCAAAATAATCATTCGCATCATCGTTAACTTTTAATTAACTTCTAGTTCATTATTAATTTTTTTGGTTGATGAAAATAAATTTCTATGGTTTATGAAAACAAAGGTTATAACATGAAACTATACCTAAAATTGGTTTTGAACATATTAAAAATAATGAGAAGTCTTACCCCTATTTATACACCATTAGAGACCTAGTTCAAATAAGTTTTCATAGAGGCTTTTATAGAGGCTTTCACCGACCAAAAACGTGTATTGAAAAGTTTTTAAACTAATAATGAATTAAAAGTCGATTAAAACTTAACTAAAGGCCATATTATATCCCATTGGGGACCTAGTTCAAGGAAGCCTCTAAATGTACACCAATAAATTTTTTTTTTGAAAAACTTCTTGAAAAACTTTTTAACTAATCGTGAACTAAAAGTTAATTAAGAACTAACAATGATGCAAATGATGATGCGAGCGATTATGTTGGTGTAAAGAATGATGTAAACGACAAATGATGGTGGTGTTTATGACACGTCTTCAAAAAATTAAAAAAGATTAATATCTTGTGATGGTGTTTGTTACAAATTACGATTAAATGAATAATGCTTCAAATGTATATGAATGTTTAGATGTGAAAATAATGATGCAAAAATCCTTGTAATGAAAGAAGGGGCAATGATAAAAAAATTAATAGTACAAAAGGTTGTAAACGTTGATAAACAAAGTGTAAACAAAATGCAAATAACATTTTGTTATTAAAAACAACTACTTAACACATAATAATATAATATTTGAGCTTCATTCAATTTGTTGATAAAAACACAAGCATGAAAAAAGTTCACTTTACAAGTAATGTTCTATTTGGCATTTGTAGTGAATATATTAAATTAAGTTTTCACAACTGATTTATAACATTAATTGTTTTTCTAATTGATAATATAATTTTAAAAATTGTATTTGTGAAAATCATTTGAAATTAAGACATGTTCAAATTTTATATTTTTAATTATAAGTATTCATGTGCGAATATTTTATAAATCACATTCATTGAATGTTTATTAATTTTTAAAATTTTTAAAAATGATTTTTGATTGTGATATGTGAAAACATGTTATTTTAATGTTGTTTTTATTTAATCTTTTAATGACATTATAATAAAAATTGTTTAAAAATTTTATTTAATTTTTATTTAAAGATTTAAACATGCATGGTTACATTTGTAATTCAATAAAAGTAATGTGTCAAACATTTAACATGTTTAATCATCAATTTTTGACCTGGTTTTAAATACATCAAATTGATTTAAAATATTTTTTTGAAATATTTAAATATTAAATCAATATTTTAAAGATGACAAGTAAATTTCAATGTCAATTTATATTTTATGATTGTTTTAGATATTAAATATGAAATAAAAATTTGAAAAATTTGGAGTATGTGGATGCACAATGATAACATTAATAACATTTCAAAATTTTAAATCCATCAAATTATTTAAAACAAAAAAATTACGAATGAATGTTTTTTTCAAATTAATCATCACAATGATTTTTGTATGTGATGTGTAAAATTTTGTGAACTCAAAATATAATTTAAATGTGATGTTATTAATTCATGCATGTAAGTGATTCATGTACATTTTAATTCTTTTTTTCTTTTCAATATATGAATATGTTATTTGTTATGTTGCTAATTTTGACATTATTTATTTATAATCATAAATCATGTAACATGAAACCCTTATGTAATGATAATTTTTTCTTTTTTTCGAAACTTAAAAAATTGTTTTCAAATAAAATGATTTATAAACATTATGCACAATTTAAAATGCAAGTAATTGTTTGTATATGCAACTTTTATAATGATAAAACTCCAAAGTGGATATCTTTTCAATTTATTCACAAAAGAATTAATATAACTTTTAAGCAAACAAAAACATTTAATTCATTCTTTTCATATGTAAAAATGTTTTATCATGTGTTTTTAATTAAAAATTTTTTATTGATGGATATTTTTCAATCAATTTCTAATTTATTACGCACATGATTAATTACACATATTTCTAAAACTATTTCAGAATTTGATGCATACAAAAAATTGAAAAAAAATGACACAAATAATTTAGAATTTTTAAAAAATTGATGACACATATTTTACCAAAAACATAAAAAATTCACAATCTATACCTTTTGAAAAAATCTCAAATTTATGATGCATATTTCACCTTGAAATTTTTAATGTTTTATTCACATTCACCAAAATATTTATATTTTATTTTGTAAGAGAATATTTAAATATCTAAAAAAATCACAATCACCATCATCTATTTTCAAAGAAAAATAAATTTATAACCCATAATCTATACAAAATAATCATATTTTTACATAATTTATTCAATATTTATGCATAAGTAGGTATTATGTGTTTACAAAACTTTCATTTTGCATAAATTTGAAGTTGTTAAAAGTGTTAGAATTCTAGGTGTAAATTTTATGCCAAAATATCACACAAAGTTATCAATTCTTGTTTCAAAACACTTTTCAAAATTCAATGCGTTAAATTTTGCAATACCCACATTTGGATCCATCAAACTATTATTTGTTTAGTATTTACAAGTATGAAAATTATATTGATAAACAAAATTCCAAATGTGCACAAACTATAACAAATTATAAAAATATGGGCCTAAACTTAAGTTCAATCACACAACAAGATAACATAAAACAATGCCATGAAATGTGGTACGAAATATTCAAATAACAAATTTATTGAAAAGATGGATTGATTGCAAACATGAAATAAAAGGAAATAAAACTAGAAAATAAAGTAATATTTCAAATTGGTGTTGAACACATCAAAATAATGAACAAAATTGTATTTGTTCATGCCCATCATGGTCATAGCTTATGAAGATTTCCATAAAAGCTATGGAAGTTGTATGGAAGCTATATGGTTATAGCTTGTGGAAATTTCCATAAAAGCTTTCACATAACTCATCACACAAAATATTGTTTCAAACATTTTTCAAAATAAATATTTTGAATGAAAAATGAACAATGATTGATGAGCTTTCTCCATTATCGCTAAAAGATGAAAAGTGATGAATGAACTTGACGCATTTAATGAAAAATAAACATTCATGAATCAACTTTATCCATGAATCACAATTTAGATGATCTTGGTTTGAATTTCATCTAGTAAAGGTGAAAATCGGTGAAGAACAATTGAATTATAATTTATTTTATTTAAAATTAATTACAAAAATCTAAATATCATACAATATAGTAGATTACAAGATATTACATGTCACATTTATTCCAATTAAAAAAAATCCAATAAGATTAACAAGTTGAAAAAACACATGAATTTTCTATGTAATGTTTTGAAAGTGGTTTCATTTAACTTGACAAGTTTGAACATTGTTTCAAGAAAAAATATATCCTCTTTTTTAACATTTGAACATATGCTTTAACTCTAGTTATGTGTAATATAAACCATTTTATTATAACCTATAAATCATAAACTTTATCATGTAAAAAATGTTAAAACTTTGACCTTCAATTTTAAAACCTAAGCCTCATCCACTAAACCATATGCACTAACCAAATGTAATAAATTGTACACTATATCCCTTAAAACATTATGCCTTGCAACCTAAACCCTAAACCATATTTTTTTAAACCACATACCTCTTAATGTGCACCCTCAACCCCATATCCTACACCTTGAATCCTAACCCTTAAACTTTTATGTCCTAAACCCTATGTCATAAACGACATACATTGTGCCCTACATACAATGAACATCATTGAACATGTGAGACTTGGGATATAGAGTATTGGGTTTATGGTTTAGGGTATCGAGCACAGGGCATAGGGTACAAGTTATATGGTTTAGGGTTAAGAGTTAAGAGGCTTACAATTTAGGTTTTACATATGATGGTCTATGGTTAAATGTTCCAATAAAAATGGCTTTAGCCCAATCAAAGGTTCACCTGCGCAATATTAATAAACTTCAACAGGACGCAACAATAAAATATAACTAATCCATTTCAACAAGAGTTAAGGCATGAGGTTTGAATGTTGACGAAGAAAAGATAATTTTTGTCAATAAGATGATCATTTTGTTTATCAATTCAAATAAAACCATCAAAGGAGCATTACACAAACACATTACACGTTCTACTGGGCAAAATGGTTTGCAGGAATACATACTGAGAAAAGCTATACGCTTTAGCTTTTAAACTCAAGTCCGTCCTTCAACTCAAGTTGATTATAATGCAGCACTTGTGGATCTGTTTCTTGATCAGATTTGGTCTATCTGCTTCATGCCGAAAAGATGCCTTCATCAGCACACAGATACGCTTTGGTAGATGAATGCACATTAGCAGTCAGTAGTGCATGCAGATAGTGGTGAAGCAACAGAAAATTGCACAAGAGCAGCATTACTTCATTAGCCATTGCCCACCATCCAGCATTGAAGCACTAAACGGGTTGTTTTTTTTTTGCCTTCCTTTTCACTCTTGTTCTTGGGTAATAGAATGGCTTCATAACTGAACAGTTTTGAATGGTTCAATTTCTCAAGACTGCACATTCCAGTTTCATATTGATGGATGGTTCATATTGCTGGGTGGTTCATATTGCTGGGTGGTATTGATGGGAGGTCTGTAATTATTTTGATTATAGACCTCTGGTTGTACCTACAGAATGTTTCCTTTGCTTTCTTGACACTGGCATCCTGTGTCAAGACGCAAATATCATTCAGCTATTTTGTACCTGGACACTGGAATCTGTGGGGTATGAGAAGGTGCCTATGGACACTACAAGAAAACCCAGTGGGTTTTTTGGAGCCCTGACTTCCCCAATTTACAATTCTTGCTAGTAACTATCAGGAATGATCTCCCTACAAGTTGCAAATCAAGTGGTGAATGCCCCCTCTTCCCTCACCCATTTGTAGCATGGCCTTGAATCTTCTCAACATTTACCCTAAACATGCAAAGCAAAGACTTGACCACAAGGGACTTAGCCATTGCTTCTCCACAAAGTTCAATAGTAGCAGAGAAGCATCACATTATGTCCAACTTGGTTGGTTTCATTTCTTTCCATATGCTGGATTCAGTCTGAGTTAGAGAATGTCACTAGTGCCCACAAGGTTCTTCTGCCAGATGATGGATCATCAGGTTCATCATCTGCGAGAACTTTTGTGCATTCAAACTGTTCACTGAAAAAATTGCACGAGCTTTTGTCTGCCTTGTTCACAAGTCGGCTGTGGTACTTCAGCATTCATATCAGCATGCTTTGTAGCCATCAGTAACTTCCTACCATCTGAGAAGATGTTTTGTTGTATGAATCAGCTGGTGCTCAATCAAGATTTTTATACTCAAGGACCAGATCTGGTTTGATGCAACAGCATGCAATGTAGAATCTCTTTGTGTCAGATTCGATTTCATGGCTATGAAACATGCATTTCCATGTTTTGGAGCCATCAGCTTGAATCTGACGCAAGGAGTTTGTTGTATGAGAAGCTGGAGCTACATCTTTGTCCTAAGCAATGGAACTGGGTTGAATTGCTCCACAAAAATCCTCTCTCTTGAAATCAAACCATGCAGCAGTTGATGGACATACCAGGATCTAGAAAAGGGTGATGCTCAGCAGCAGCAACAGCAGAACCTGCTCCATTGAAGGCAGAGTTGAAGCTTCTCCCTCAGCAAGCGCCTTGCTATGGTAAACCAGAAACATTCGCTGTCCTGCTCCGTGCACAACAATTCTTGAAAGCTCTTGAAACTCCTGGAAACAAACAAGAGAGAATCACTACTACACTTCGGAGCAAAAGCATTTTGCAGCAGATGTGTGCTGCTGTGCCATAGCATCTTGTGCAGTCAGCAAGGCCTGGATTCAAACCTTTGTGGATTCTCAGCAGCAGATCTGGATTGGATTCAGCAAATCTCTCACAACGAACATACAACAGTCTTCAAATCTAGGTTTCGGAAGTGGAGATAGAAGAAAAAGAAGTGCTACATGTAGAGAAGAATCTGGCGACACAACAACACACAACAACAACAAGAAGCAGGTTCGTTGTCCAAGGGGAACTCGGAACAAGCATCGAGAGGTTGTCATTCACGATTTGGATTTACGAGAAACAGAAAAGCAAAGTTCCTTACCGCAATCAGATTGCCTCCGATCCGAGACTTGGAAAACGCTCTTGGATCATGATGCACTACTGTGCAGTATCATGCAGTGGAGCCTGGACACCACCGTCGACGCTTGTTTGAAAGGAATCCTGTTTCCGCGTGACAAAAACCTTTTCGTAAAAGTAGAAAACTTTCTGAACGGGATGGATCACAGCAGAAGAATTGGGATCGGCGATGCGGAGATCAGTCCTCCATTCATGAGCCAAAAAAATCGCTTGATCGCCAGCAATCCTCGCAACAAAGACTTCAAGTGCTGCAGGAATTGTGTGTGTAGATGGCTGCGGTGCTAATGTTCCCTCAGACTGCAGCTCTTAATGCCCGGGCTGCTACTGCTGCTGCTGCTGCTGCATGCACGGTTTCTTGTTGTTGTTGTTGCTATTATTGCTCTTCTCTCATTTCCTCAGTCCATATCAGGCGGACGCATCTGCAGAAACGCCAGCTTCTTCTCTCCAGACCACGAGAGCACCTTCTTATTACAAGAGTCAGAGTGAGGAAGGCGACGACGATGGCACAACAGACAACAGCACAGGCACTCAGAGGAATCTCAGAAGAAGAAAGATCGAAGACGACAGGTTCAGGAAAAACTCCTCCTGTTGGGCCTCAAGAACGTGTACTGGTCAGAAAAAAGCCTCCTCGCCCGCTCCTCTTGTAGCACTCAGTTGCTTTACGCGCATTGAGAATTGCAGTGAAGAAAATGTGTGTTTTGTGTGTGTTTGTGTGTGCGCGTGTGTGTTTTGGTGTTTTCTCTTCAATCTCTGCTTCAGGGCATTTGTGGCTTCAGAGCAAGGGATTCACAACAGAACTGGCGAGGGATTGATTTCAGGTAGGATGTGGAGGTGCAGCGCTTGATTTCTTGGCAAGTGTGGAATCATTCCCCCGACCTGATGAGAAGATAAGGACGACTGAATTGCAGGTGAAGAGCATTGCTGCTGCTGTCTTTTTCCTCCTCCCTCCAAAGAAAGAAAGCAGGCTCATCTTGTTCTTCTTGTGTCTGTCCATGTACATGCTTCTTCTTCTTCCAGGTGAAAGGAGGTGGCAATGTTGGGAATGCTCTAACTGCTGCTTCAAGACTTGGGCTCAACACCAGGATCTTCACCAAGGTAATCTCTCTCAGCAGGTTTAGGGTTTAGGGTTCAGTAGCTATTTCATTACACTGCAGCAAAGGAGAGTATGGTGGTGAGGAGTGAAAGAAAGAATCCAGAGGTTTTGAAAAGCAGTTTGTAGGAGTGAATTAAGTCTCTCCTCCAACAAGGTCCCAGAAGAAGAACAGTAGGAGCAATCTGAGAGTGATGATTCCTAGCAGTCTAGAAAGCTTACTGGTTGGTGCACAAGTAGAAAGTGTTTCTCTGTCAAATGCCTCATGAATCCTTCAAGCAATTCTTTCTGTCTGTCTGTCCTTTCTTTTGCAGGTTGCAAATGACGGTCCTGGAAAACAGATTCTGGATGAGTTGCAAGGTGATGGGATTGATACCTCAAATGTTGTGGTAAGGCTTTTGCTTTAAAGAGAGTGAGAATGCTTGAATGAATGTTTGGTTTCTATGATGGAACTGAGACACATATCAAGGTGAGGGCTGCTGCTGGAACATTTCAGATGTAGTTGAGGTTTGCTGTTGTTTTTGGTGCAGAACTAACATCATTCTGTCTTTTACAGATATTGCATGTTGTTTTGTCAACAGCTATCTTCTGTTTCTTCACTTTGTCCACAGATATCTCAACCACGTTCTGATGGTCTTTTGGTTGATTGACTGCATCTTTTGTGTTTGCTGGTGTACTGGCAGTGCAGATAGCAGAAGTGGGTATTTCTCCATTTACGTATGTGATTGTCGACAAAGAGACGTATGATGCCAACACTTTGTAGATGTTTCTGTACCATGAAAGAATAGGAAGTTCTGCATTTGGAGAAAGTTGCTTCTTGATCATTCTGACTGAGAGTTATTTTGAAATTCATGAAGGGAAGTCAAAATATGATTGCAACATTATTATAGCTCTTCACACATGCTTTTTTTTGTTGCTAGGCTTCACACCCACAAATTGGTTGCAGGAGCACTCGCACGTGTATTCACACACCAGGGTCTCCACCTCTGGAATCTCAAGAGTTGACACCAACCACCATAAATGCCTTGCTCACTGGTGCCCATCTTGTGTATTTTGATGGACGACTCACAGACACAGCTGTCATCCTAGCAAAAGAGGTGAGAGGAAGGACCTGTTGCTTCAAACAACTTGAGTGTGAGGTCTATACTCCATGTCTGTCGGGTTAATGCATTCTTCATCAGTCAATCTCATTCTGTGGAGCTTGCTTCAAGGAGTTTGTCTCTGCCAGGTTAGAGATGTCTTGTTCTGTAGAAAGTCCTGTGATGTAAGGTTTTCAAATTGCAGGCTACAGAGCGCCATCTACCAATTTTGGTAGATGCAGAGCGGAAGAGAGAAGGGCTTGATAGTCTGCTGACTTTTGCTGACTATATTGTGGCATCTGCCAAGTTCCCACTGGTATTTTATCCCAAAACCCTGGGCTGCTAATGTATTGGCATGCTTCTCCTTTCCCAAAGTGGCCTGGACTTGCTGTTGCAATTCGTGTTTTGAGGACATTTCATCCATGAAGGATTTTGGTCAGTTGCGTTCTATGTAGGACTTGATCAGGGTGTCTCTTGTAGTCTTGGACAGAGGAGCCTACACTGGCAGAGGCACTTCTGACAATGATGGTGCGGCTGCCCCGAGCCAAGTTTCTGATAGTGACACTTGGTGCATCAGGCTGTGTCATGCTGGAGAGACACTCTTCAGGTAACTAATTTTCTTGATGCAGAGATGTGTATTCTTCACATAATTAGTTTTCTTGAAAGATACTGCCAGGACATGAAAATACTTTGTGCCATGAGAGGAAAGTGAAGAAGTGCTGAGTTTCAAGGTCTTGCTTGTTGTGAATGTGTTCAGATGTTGCTGAAAGCGAGATACAAAATCTAGAAATGCTTTTGGAGACTCTATTGAAAGAGGCAGAAGGGCTCAACCCCTCACAACCTTCTGTTATCTCCTCAAAGGTGTGATCTCATCTTACTAAGAATGTTCACTGCAACTCTGCAATTGGTTCAAAGTTAAAAAACAACAACATGGGTGCCGGCCCAACATTTTCCACCTTGTGTTTAAATACCAAGTTTAGCAAGCTAAATAATGAAATATAATCTGGTGTCTTGGCTCCAGCAGGTGGTGAAGCTGACCAGCAATAGCAGCAAGAGAACATTGACAGGAAGATTATTGGTGGGAACAGCAGAGGCAATTCCATCTGCAGAGTTGGTAGATACCACAGGCGCAGGGGATGCATTTATTGGGGCTGTGATGTATTGTAAGCTAGATCTTCTATCTCTTATCCTATCATTTTTAGTGTTCTGAAAGGTAATTTCAAAGGCTCTTTATTATTATTCTCTCTTGTTCTCACCTGTACGATACTATAGTACCAATGTGTCAGGTGGTATAAAGTAGGGCAATATAAATGCACCAGATTTGTGACTGTGAGTGTCCATGGTGTTTCAATGCATGCAGCATTGTTGGCTGGACTGGGGCCGGAGAAGATGCTTCCACTTGGAGCTATTGTGGTAGGTCTTCAGAATTTCTGGCAACTCAGCAAATTGGGTCTAAACTGGTCGTTGCTGCAGAAGTGTGATAGTCATTAGATGCTTACCATTCTCACATTCAAGACTGTTGATGGGTGTCATGTTTATCCAGGCTGCTGGCAGCTGTCGAGCTCTTGGGGCCCGAACTGGGGTTCCAGGTCGATTGGACACAAAGGTTGCTGCATTCCTTTGAGTTTCACTTTTCCAATTTATGCCTTTTGACCTCTGGGTTTCAAAAGTTTGAATATTATGGCACTTTTTGATGTGGATGATCCTGAGCTAGTGGACCAAGCAGTCTTCAGCTTTAGTCTAGCACTCTCTTTCTTTGTCAAACCTGGTTAATATTTGTGTTAGCTGGCGAACAGGCCTGTCTTAGAAGCAGCAGTTCATCTGCTGCTCAAGAAATGTGATTACTTTTGCATTGCAGTTTCCCAGGGGGAATGAAAATGTTGTTTCTAGCTTAGCTTCCCTTGGTTGGGTGCAACAGGAATAAGGTTTTTTGTGTAAAGCGCCTAAAAGCTGACAGACTTCTTTGAGCAATTCCGAAGGAAGTAGAATCTGTGACATTAAAACTTTTAGTAGAATAGCAGAATTCAAAACATCTTTCTACATAATATATGAACATAGTACAAAAAGAAAAGAAGTTGAGTTGGAGGGAGGATTGTACAGTAGCAGGCTGCTAATGTGAATGTGTTTTTCAACAGCTTTAGCTATAAGCCATGCACTCATCATGTATATGATCACTGTGCCCTGTTGATGCAAGAGGAAGGTTAAGATTGCAACAGCAGAACACATGGGGAGAAGCTCCTCAAAGACGGTGGGTGGGGAGCTCAGATTGTGTGGATCATCTTGAAAGGGAATGTATAACATTTCATATGTTTATCTGCATTCTGTGCTAGCTATGTTCCTCCTAACCTCATGTAGGATAGAATGCGGTGTGCATTGTAGTGGGAATATAGACTTTCAGAATTTCCAAAGTCTCTCAGTTCTCAATTTGTTTGCCAACTTGATTGTATCTCTTGCATGTATCTGGTTTCCTTCACCTACAATTCATCTCTTTATTTCTGCACACATTTTGCCATTTGCGGATGGTCATGATTTGCGTGCAGGGTTGCTATTTGGAAGATGATTCCAGATAAGTTTGGATGAAAAGAGTCCAAATATGTTTGGATGAATCTTAAATTTGTTGGCTGAATATGGTGCTGAGAAATGCACCACTTTTTGTGGCAAACTGAGTTTCATCCCGTTTTGACCCGTCTTTCCTTTTTCCTGAGCGCCTCCACTGCTGCTACATATATTTTCACTGCTCCTACATGTACAATTGATCTATAATTACCTCGAACCTTGTGCATTAAATGCTGAGTTTCAGCATTTCTTCATACCCAGATTTAATAAAACTTCCTGTTACTTTGCGGACCTCACTCAAAGGGGAGGGGATAGGGGGTGAAAAGAGGCGCAAAGACAGGGTGAAGACAGGATGACTTTTAAGCAAAACTCTATTAGAAAGGTTGTAAGTAGAAGGAAATCTGTTAGAAATGTGGTGCAAAGTGTAGGAGAAAATTCCCGTTTTGCAAGTTCTGGAGGGAAGTAAAATGATAATGGAAGCTGTGATTTCTCGACTAGTTCCTCCTCCTCACGGGTTTCACATTAATGTTTTGTCGAGATGGAGAAGAAGAAGAAGAAGAAGAATTCATCATCATGGCTATGGAGCTGGATTCCTGGTTTTGAGTAGGGTGGACTCAACAACAACACCCAGTAGTTGTAGTAGTTGTACTAGTGCATGGTTGTTGAGAAGAGAGGCAGTGAGAATCATCGATGGTGGTGTTGGGTTTGGTGGATTTCAAGCAATAGACTTCCGTGGCTCTGGTAGATGGAATGTTGCTGCAGGAGCGCTAATTGCTGTTGGAAATGGGAATGATGGGCGTTGCCAGGCTATGAAGAAGGGTCGTGAGAGAGGTGCAATTTTCTTTCTTTCTTTCTTTCTTTCTTCATCCTCACTCACCCTTTTGGACACAAAATACTCCTCACATGACAAACGTTTTGTCACGATGATGATGGTCACGAAAGAAAAATACTCAGCAGTCGTCCTAACTACTGAAATCTGGACCAGGAGAGCGTTAAAGCCTAATTAGGGTTTGCTGAAGAATTCTTGGCATGAACATCGGGAGTTTCTTCTCTCTTTCTTCTCACAAACTTCATGTATCTTTTATGCTCAGATAGCGTGGGAGAGAGAGCTTGGGTTATGGCCAGAAAGAAGAGGGACAAGTTGTTCTTGTTGTTATTGATTATACTGGCCAACAACATCTCAGGAACTTTTTTTAGCTTGCAGGTGTTGTGCAGCAACAGGGGAAGAACCCAGAAAGAAGAGAGGATGGAAGGAGTAAACTCAAAGACAAAGAACAAACTGGACAGAGTGTAGTTGGGTTTGCAGGGCTTGCATCTCTCAAGGCACAACTGTTTCCTCAAGCATCTGTTGAATCTAGCCTTACAATGAATACTACTGTAGGTCTGTTATTATCTTCACGCTTTTGCTCCTCCCTCTCTCTCTTGTGATCATTATGGGTTTTGTGGGTGATCAACTATGTTAGTAGAAAGTTCTACAAGCGACATAGAAATGCTCTTGTTTCTTTGACATAGTCATGGCAGCTCATCACTGTCATTTGTAATGAAGGTGATAGTCTGTCACTTTGTGAACGACTCTCATGAGGTTATGACTGCACTCATTGTTGTGTTACCTTAAATTGTTGTTGTGGAGATTTCTCTGCAACTTCATCAAGCTGTCTTCTTTGCTGTCCAATCGGCCCATTCCTTTACTAAAATCTTTCTTTGCTTGCTAGAGGGATTTTTTTTAATAGTATGTGTCTAATCTATCACTTGAGTAATGATTGTGAGCAAGACTTGAAATCGGATGTCTGATTTGTTGTGGACTATTTTGCCAACCTAGAGTTTTTTCTTGGGGTCATTTTTGGAGGTGTGAGACACTAGTAGCCAATTAAAAGCATACTCTTGTTAATTTTTTTCTTTGTGTGAAGAGCAAGAGCAGATTGTTGCAAGAACAATTTCCAATCGTGAAGTTCCAAAAAACATTCGGTCTTCAAACATATCAAAAACGGAAGTGGAGCCTTCAAGCATTCAGTCAAGCCAAGCGAATCATCAAGTGGCCAACAAGGGAGGGAGTCTGCCTTTGAAGAAGGCTGATGACCAGAACTCCTTCAAGAAGGTGAAAAAAGCATCAGCAGTGATAAGAACAGGTGAAGCCTTTGCCACTGAGAAAAGAGGTGTGACAGCAGCAGCTGCAGAGAAACGAAGGAAGACATTGTCAGAGGGTAGTGCATATGGTGCAAGGAGTGGTGAGAATGAAAGGGGTTCTTCAAAGGGAGCAGCCATCTTAGCAGCAATGCAGAAGGCAGCTGCCTTAGAGAGAGCAAAAGCAAGCCAAAGGCGTAAAAGTGGGGGTGGCAATTTGCAATACAAAATGGATGGGCAAAGAAAAGAGGAGGCACCAGCTGAAGAGGGTCCACCCAAACCAATTGTTCTCAAACCTGAGTGGAATGACCAAATCCAGAGCCTTGAAAAGCTTCTCCATGAGTTGAAGCAAGCTAGATACGATTGAATATAGGAAAAGGGTCTTCAAAGCTTCAGGAAAACTACCCATACCAGATTTGCTTTCAGCTTGCTTGTACATTGTTAGTCACCACTGTCCTTTGGCTGTTTGAGCTGTTTTGAAACATGGAACTTCTGTTCAATTCCAGTCAATCCCCTCCAGTGCAGTAGAGAACTTTTCTGCTCACATCCAAGGGCTTTTGGATGGAGTCGGTATGCAGGAAAGTGAGCATGCCACAGTCAAGCTGTAAATCAATGGCAAAAGGATACATGTCAATGGTCTTAATGGTCTGATTAATGAAAATGCTTTCATTAATCAGAAGGCGATTCTTTTTTAATCATTTAATTGTCACTGGTGTGGAGCAGTGTGGAGCCTGAGAATGATTCATATGAAGAGAGAGAACTTCCGCTACCAGACATGATATTTGACTCTTCTAAGTGTACAGCTTATGATCATTCAAAAAGACATGATGGATTTCATAGATTTGAAAGGACTTGCCTCTGATGCTCAGGGCCTAATGACTAGTGAGTAGCTGCCATTAGTACCCACCGACTTCATCTGCTCTCACCATGTAAGTGTGAAACAATCTGCACAAAATTGTGGGTTCTGGCAGACTTTCAGACACAAGATGTTCTTTCAGGAGTCCCAAGATATTTTGAAGACTGCAAACCCTAAAATCTATTTAGGGCTACAGAGCTCAAACATGCACCTAAATCATACCATGAGTTCCATGGAGGATTTGAGAAAGAGAAATACTGACCAGGAGGATGGTCATATCAAGAAGACTTTGTTGTCTCCCTGCAACTGCAGTTCCTGGGTTTTCTTCAGACCTTCAAAGCTTCCAGTTCACACTTGAATCACTCAAATTTCAATTGCTTTCATGGCTTGACAGAGATGGACTAGGAAGATGGCATCAAGAAGAATCACTGGTTCAAACACCATCCAGCCCTTACAGATTTGATGGGATATAACCCACCACAGAGTAACCCCAAAGAATTACATGCAGCTATCAGATTAGATAATTAGATAGCTTTCTAATAGCTGCATATTGAATAACATGCTCGAGCTCCATATCAAAGAAAGCTCAGAACAAGGTTACTTATTCAAGAGCATCATGGTTCAATAATCTTTCTGCAAAACCTAACTTCGATAAAAGTCCAAGTATTCAAAAAACATGCAAACTTCTGTTCAAACTAGGTTCTGTTGTGTAAGATTGACCAGCAATGTCTGAAAATCTTATTCGTCTTCAGAAGGTGTGTCAACAAGGGTAATAAATTTTATTCGTCTTCAGAAGGTAATTTCATACATCCCATGAGGAATGCATGATACAATCTGCAGCACTGATTTCAAATAGAAGGGTTTCAATGAACCTTCTCACAACCTGCACACAGTAAAGGTTCATTGCACATATTGCTGTCTTGCAGCCATGATTATGGAGCTCAAGGACCACCCATCAAAGGGTGAATATTATTCATACTAGGATTACAAGGTTCAGGTACCTTCCACAGGAAGTCCATCCACATTGGGACCAGAGATCTGATCAAGAGCACAAGGTTCGAAATTTTGAGAAGGTTGAAGACTAGAATCTTCCCTGCATAACAGGCTGAATATTTTTTCATGAAGGTCCTCCCAACAGGTGACAAAGGTGTGCTAGAGTTACCATTCAGAAGAGAGTGCTTCCAACCTCAAAATTCTCATTTGTAAGCCAAACTACAAAAATAAGCTAGCAATTTTCAGCTGGGCTATTTATGGTTAGCAAGAAGGGCCAATTTAGTGAAAATGGAAATGCTAGATATCTTCTTGGTTCATTGCTACATCCATAGGTGGAAATGACAATCAAAAGGTGAAGGATCCATGTGTAAAAGGAGCACATATGACCAAAGTGGAATTCAGACACTAGATTTGTTTTCTCATTGGTTTATGGGTAGGTTTCAGGTTTAGGATAAACAATTCCAAACAAAGTTTCAATTTGCCCATGAGGACCCAGATGAGGAGAAGCCAGGAAAGGGATAGTTTTTTGTGCCTAGGATCTTATCATAGGGTTTAGAGCTTTTGGGTTTCAGTGCAATCTAGCATTTCAGCAACATAGAAACCCAGTAGTAATTTCTTGAAGACCTAACAGAACTACAATCTGCTATCTATGTTCACGGCTGTGGTTATGGGTTTTTGAGATTCGGTCTAGAAAGAACAGGCAGAAGAAGCTCTCAGGGAAGAGAGAACATGTGAGATACATACACAAAAAAATATAGAAATTTAGATCAGCTCAAAAAATGCTCTCAACAATCCTCCTCTGTCTGTCTATCTGGACTTTTGAATCTTTGATGCCTGTTCAGCTGCCTTTGCCATCTCTTCCATGTAACCAGCGATTGGAGGAGAAATGGCAGCTGGGATCCGTGTACGGGGAAAAGGGGTTAGGTCAGGTACCATGGCCACCTCTCTGAGGTGGGGAGGAAGCGCTGCAATTGCATCTTGTTTCAGTTGTAGTCGCACACCCTCAGCTGCAGCTCTGAGTCTAGCTTCCTTCATAAGATACCGGCTATGTTCCTTTGCAAGGCGCATGCCCTCTTCAGGATTCAACTTCGAAAGTTCTTCATCCTTGCCACCTGTAACATATATTCCGATCATGCAGAACAAAAAACATGGGTCAGCATAAAGACCTGTTCAAAAAACCAAGGATGGGTCATCAAAAAACATTGTCCCCTCCAAAAGCAGAAGAACCTATCATGACCTGATGGAGTGTCACTCACAAACCATCACCTTCTTCATGAAGGGTTTAGGGTTTAGTGGCAAGCTTGCCATGACTGCCCACTGAACTTCATCAGCTCACGATGGTGGGTGGCTGGTGGGGGTAGATCTAAGGATATAACAAACCACAGCAGAGCATAGAACAAAAGCAGGAAATGGACTCTGGTTGCATCAGAGATGGAGCCACACACATGCCTGCTTTGTTCTTGTTGTTGTTGTCTTTAGCTGCTGCTTTTGCCTTGGCTTTCTCTCTCTCAAGGTGCCGCTCTTTGTCCTTGCTCACGATCCCTAACTTCTCCCTTTCCATCTCCCTTACCCTTTCCTTCTCCTTGAGAGCCCGAACAGGAGTGGGAGCATCAAGGCATGCATCCACCAGGGAAGCAAACCGGTCTCGTTTATCACTACCGTCTTCTCCATCTCCTGCTGCTGCCTTGCTCCCTTTCTTCACTACTTTGGATGGAGCCTTGGCCTTTGCATCCCGAGAAGTAGGACTACTCCCACCCCCTGATGCCAATCGCACTGTAATCATGTTGTGCACACATTGTGATACTCCTTGCTGCACAGGAAGATCCAAGCTGCCTCCTTTTAAGCTGCTGGCTAACCTGGAGCCTCCAGAAAGACACTGCTGAAGCTTCCCCATGCTCCTAAACTTTTTTTTCCACTGCTACTGGTGTGGCTTCTGGAATGGTTTTTTTTTCTCCCTTTTTTTCTGGGTATTCCTCCAAACTGAGGGATCCTATTAGGGTTTCTTGCTAGTCAAGAACAAATGTGCACAACCCAAATAGAATGGATGCTTACCTGCTTCACCTCCCTTGGCCCTCCAAATGCAAATTGGAGTTTACATGTCTTCTAGGAGCTTGAGCTTTTGTGTAGGGGTTTCTTCCTCTTTTGAGTATTCCTCCAAAGTCAGGGATCATATTAGGGTTTCTTTCTTTCTAGTCTCAGGAAGAAGTGTGTACAACCCAAATAGTATTATGGATGCCTCTACCTGCTTCATTCATGTCCCTTGTTGACCCTCCACATGCAAGTTTGGGGCTCACATGTCTTCTTAGAGCTTGAGCTTTTTAGTGGCTTCTTTCAAGTTTTTCTTTTGGAACCCAAGCTAAAAAGGGCACCTTTGACAAGGATCCCTAACAAGGAGATGCATGGTTTGTTTGTTGCACAGTGTGAATTGACCTAATGGTGGTGGTGAGGGCCACAACAGCGTGCATGCAATGTTAGTTAGGGCAATGACATCCCATGGACATCATTGTGAACTAAAAGCCTAATTTGTTGGGTAATTTGCAGACATGCAATGTCTCAGGGTAGATACTAGAGACATTATTGTGATGCACCCAGATAGAGGGCCAAAGTTCGGTCTCCCTCCATTTTAGGGTCATGTGGAGTTCCACTAAAGGAACATTTCCAGCATAGCATAACTGATGGATCCACTTGGGCTTCAGGATGCTAACCAACATGTGTTTCTAGTCTAGTATGTTGAATATATATGATCCTTAGAGATGTCACATGTGAAGGGCAGAGCCCTTATGCAATGAGCCACTTGTTTGCGTGGGGAATCCCTAGGGATGACTTTAAATGTCATGGACATTTTCTTATTTGATTACTTCAAGCCTGCCATTGTGCTTGTGAATTTTGCATCATGGAATAGCACGAGAACTTTCCCCGTTATCACAAACCTATTGCATTCACATAGTTTGTTGTTGTTAATTTCCTGCATGATGACCACTTATGCAGTACTGTATGCATCATAGCATTTTAAATTTAAGTAACAAGTTCCAACAAATTCAGTATGATAAATGAATTTGGCAACTTCAGAATTAGAATTTTGTTAATTCATTTGAGACCCAAAACAAACCAGTAAGAGATAAGTGGGTTTGACTGACACCTTTGCATATTTGAAGAGGGTTCACAACATTCGTTGTCAAGATTGATCTGCAAGACAATTGATAAGTATTCTAACATGCCATACAGACAAAGCCCTCATTCTCATTCTTCGCTCACTACCTGCAGGTTACCATATGTTTTGGCAAGTCATATTGTTTGAATAGCAGGGTGGTCAAGAGATCCCCAACCACTGCACCTTGGCAGTGTGTAAGTGGATCTTGTATGAAAGCTCAAAGCTCACAAAACCCAAAACCAGATCTTTTTCCTACTAGAACCAAGGCTATATACTACTGAAGGCTAAAGGTTGCTGAACTAGCAAGGTGCTGTTGATGATCCTAAAGTAAAGGAAACACACAAAAGCAACAATAAAACTCCTCATAGCCAATCATGCAGTGACACAGAACAGGATGAACAACAGAAAATCAGTAGGCTTTGAAACCTGGTTATGATTGCTAGTTAATACTTGAAACATGAATTTAATACGACCAACAAAGAAGGCGACTCCTTCCACCCCCTTGGATCGTTTGTTATAGTGGTATCAGCAGTCTCACACTTCTCTGCTTTGTGATGCTCTCAAACTCTAACCTCCAGGACAAAGTATGCTTAACAAAGCATATGCAACAACTCAACTTTGATATCCTGTTGGCTATTTCTGATGACCATCCTACATTTTTGCAGCCTTGGCTTCCAGCAAATCCTGTACAGTAATTCCTTTGATACATGATAAAACAGCTGGCACCATGCTTATTATTATTCCTGACCCCCTGGCTCAATTTGCACTGACAAGAAACGGGTGCTGGCATACACCACACTCCACTGTCTCTGTCCCAAAGCTTGGCACTTGCACCTGTCAATAATGCACACCAACAAGAACTTCAGTACGAGAGTGCAGCCCAAATACACTCTCTTCTACTAGAATGGGTTCTTATCATATCTTCACACTTGTACAGATAAGTTCCCCGTGCTTACAATTGAAGTAAAACCTGAAGAGAATTGAGACATGAACCAACAGAACCAGTCACATGAATATATTCAGATGCTGGCTAGCCCTCAACAAAACCTAAAAGAGAAGGAGGAGACCTACGAAACAAGAAGAAACAGGAACCCAAGAGAGACAGAACAGGATGGAACTAAAGAAGAAAATGAGGAAGGAAAGACACAGAGAACTTGAAGAGCATGATCTTTTGAAGACAAAAGTGCAAACCCTGTTGTGAATAGGCTCACCTACTGCAACTGGAAAATTCTTATATCGGCACATTGTCCATCTGACAAGCCTGATTATAGAAGGTAAACCTTAGGCCCACATTTAGGGATTAGGAATTAGGATTTAGGGTTTAGGGTAAGGAAAACCTGCAGGTGGACAGTGCAAGTTGGACAAGCCACCTCCCGCATCTTTGTGTTGGATCCCTGTGTTGGGGCAGATGAATTTGACCAAGACTGGGGCCCCAGATTCTGGTTTGTATCAGCACCACATGAAGGACAGCGAGAGACGCTCCCTGTGACCAATGAAATGCTTCCACATTTGCTACAGTTTAGAACAGAGGTGCCAGATGATGTTGCAGCTGTACCCTTCAGGTTGCTGTCTTGGCTGCTGCTGCTCCTTTCAGCCTTTCTTCCTGCGTTCCGTTCCAGCTCCTCCTGATTTCCAATTTACACAAAATTCACATTGACAATCGTCAAGCAGTGTTTACTACCATCATTCATTTCACATGAACTGCAGAGACCCAACTAGCTTATTTTCACATCAACTGCCTGGTTTGATCTCCTAAGGATTCTTGAGCATTCCAATGCAAAACACCCCAAAGGTGGCATCTTCATCAACCCAAGTTGAAAAGGGTACAAGAAATTTCTTGCCTGGAGAGTCTTGGCCAGATCTTCATGGGTACGTAGAACAGGCACCTTGTTGCTCATGTCCTTTGCCTTTGTTAGCCTTTGTGTTACCTCTGCCTGCAGGAATCATCCAGAAAGTCAGAAGAGTTCCATACAAATGGACTAGGATTTTCAATCAATCAAGGGATGCACACCAGCACCACAGCAAACAAATCCATGGTTCCACCACCACCACAGCAAACAAATCCATGGTTCCAAGTATGAATACCTACCAGGCACCGATCACAGACCCGGACCACTTCAGCATCTGGCTCAGCTGTAAGCGTGGTTCTTCCTCGTGTGCAGCTGTCACAAAATACATCACCACAATTCCTGCAATGGTGCTGCAGACATACATACATACATACACCCATATATAAAACTTTCAGAAAATGACTAGCTTTTGTCTCTCACTCACTCCTATTTTTTGCACCAAACACAGAAATACATTGCAGGAATCCCGAAGGAAGGACATGTCAAGGTTGAGTGGATTGCATGGATGATGAGGCTTCATCTGGCGGCAGCACTCTGCAGCATATGATAATATTCTGAACGAAAGAAAGGACTCAGACACATACCCGGCGATTAAAGAAGGCAGAAAAAACTGCATTGCAATTGCGGCAATTGGTTGCTGCTTCATCTGGTACCTGTGCAATTGCAATGACAACAAGCATGGGTTGCAGGGACATCATCAGCATTCAGCAAGGGTTGGTTACACTCGTCAGACTTTATTTTCAGGCCACACGTAACAGCATTGTCACAGACATGCAAATGGAAAAAACAAACTCCAGTAAGAGAGGGACACAAAAAACATGTTGACAAGGTCAATCCCCACGAACACAAATGAGTAGCAAAGCTGAAGAAGCAGAAAACTTAACCTTCAAGATTAGGAGACTTACCCAGTGCTGCTTCTCCTCCTGAGTAACAGCTCGACCTCGAATGGAGACCCAGTCCACAATAGAGCCCTTCTGTTGCTGTACACCTGCACTTGTCACTACTGTGCTTGTTGATGTTGAGGCTTTGCCAGGTCCATCTTTTCCGACCATCTCCGACAGCTGCCTCCAACAACAGTGCCACCACCACATCCATCATTAAATATTACTATACAAGCCCATAAAAGCCAGTTGTGGTGGTGGGGACTTGATCTGGAAAGACTAGCACAAATGGAATCCGCTAAGCCAATCAAAAGCTATGCAGCACTGAAAAAAGGGGCCAGACCTGAACACAAGCTGCAGTAATAGTATCAAGAATTGCATTGGTCGTGTATGTGCTGGACTTAAGGCGGATGGTGCGCTGCTCAATGTCCACTGCACTCTTGGCCCAAAATGTGAACACTGAAGGCTCAGTTACCTGCTTTCTCCCAAAAAACAGTCCTAATTAGACAAATCTGCCACAACAAACTGACCATGCATTCTTGGATCAAGGCAATATGTGATCTTGACCTGGGTAGTCACTCATTCCCTCAGATGAAAGAATTGCTCATCAAGGAACAGAAGGCTCATCTCATTTCAGATCAAAGGTGGAAGAGAACTACAAATGAAGTAAGACAGTTAGGAAAGAATGCTCACCTCCCATCGTGCAATGGTTTCCAAAGGATAAATGCGCAGTGTTCTACTAGTGCTGGGGTCCAACATCCTGACTCCATCCAGGCCTATCTGCAAACAATTCCACCACAGAAGAAAAAGGGTGAAAGGAATGGCCCCAGAAGAATGGGCAAGAGATGGATTAGGAACTCCTGAGTTTATGAGCAGTACTAATGTTACACACCCACCTCTTTGTTGTTGTACAGGAGATTGGAAGCAAAACCCAGCAAAGAACTCAATTGGGTGTTTCATTGAAAAACCCTAATAGGTCAAGAGGCAACTTCAGGCAGCAATTTTCAGAGTGTGTATGTATTTTCAGTAAATTACAGAAACGCCGATGTGACAAGCATCATGATGTGCAGCAGATGTTGCTGCAAAAAAATCAACAACGTCCTTCTGAGCAGCAAAGTATAACAATGACAACCATTGTGGTGGTGGTTCCACAAACTAACTAACCTGGCAGATAACATCCATTGAATCTGGCAACATCTTCACACGATACTTCTGTACGCCTCCACCCATGTCATATGTATCCTGTTTGGGTGTTGCCCGAGTCACTTTTGATCCACCTGAAGAAGGATTGTTGAAAGAGCCAAAGCTCCCAGCAGCATCTGATCTACCCGAATTCCAAGAGGACGACAAAGGTGGTGCACCATGAGATGACTCAAACCCTTGCTGTGGTGCTTGTTGTCCCCCATCATATGCGTACACTTCACCCATTCCCTGCTGACTCCCGGCACCAAATCCTTGTGCAGAATCATATGCAGCAGCTCCTCCCATTCGTAAGCTTCCCAAGGAGCCCTCTGGCATATAAGCAGGAGCGATCCCCAGGCCACCTTGTTGTGCATAAGCAGCTGGGGATCCAGCTTGTTGTTGCTCGTAACTGACAAAAGGTGGAGCAGCAGCACCATAACCAGGACTTCCTTGCATCATGATGCCACCATTGTCATAATTGTAAGATGGCACCGCAGGTGCGTAATACGAAGAATTAGGGTTGAACAAAGGCTCTGCATTAGGGTCTGCTATGTGCTGCTGCTCTTGAGCAGCAGGAGGAGGAGGAGCATATGAACTAAGTGGGAAATCATAAGGACTTGCAACTGGAGGTGTGTGAGTCATGGGCAGCATGGGTGCAGGAGGGGGAGGAGGAGAAGCATATGGAGGTGCACCAGGTGTATACAAATTGGAATAGTCAGGAAATGGCTGTTGCTGCTGCATTGCTGGGGGCATGTAATTGCTCCCCCAGTCTCCATAACTTCCGCCTCCACCATGCATCTTTTCCCTTTTCCTCTCAATTCATGCAAAAACAACAGGAACCCAAAGTGATGATGATGGAGAACAAAAACTCTCACAGAAAAAAACCAAAAAAATCTGAACAAAAATTAATTGCAGCCTGGATCAGCACACCCCAGATGGTGACCTAAAAAAGAAAGAGAACAATTGGAAAAATCCACAACCAAATTCTCACAGTCCTAGACCCCCTGGAAATCCCAGTGGAAGTAGAACAAAGAAGAGAGCAATTCAACAAGGAAGTAGAGAAGCAAAAACACACCAAAATAAAATTCCCTCACAGAATCAACAACAATAACAACAACAACAAAAGCCTGAAACAAAAGGAGATTGAAGAAGAATGGATCTGATGGCTTCAAGCAAAAAGCAGGAATCTTTACCCAATGGGAAAAAAAAAAAACACCAGAACACCTAGCAAAAACCCAACAAATCTTTACCAAAATAGCAACAAACAAACAAACACAAAAGAAAAAACTTGATTATCTCTTTGGTGGGTGAGCCTGAAAACACTCCAAACCTGCATAGGTATACCAAAGACTTAACAATCACGGACTGGAGATGCAATCGGAATGAGCGAAAGTGAACAAAAGCGAAAAAAAAAAGAGAGAGAGAGGGAGAGAGAGAAAAAGAAACCCCAGGGCAGCAGTTTTAGTTTCCTTTTTTTTCTATCTAGGCAAAGATCAATGTAATCATGCAAGTGCAAGCTGCTGCAAATAGGTGAAGAAATCTTCATACCCATTAAAGTTGAGCAGGTTTACATCATTTATGACTTGCAAAACCCACCCAAAATTGAAAAGTCCATATATTCAGACACGTGTTGAAGCATAGTTTGCACACAAGAGAAAAAATCAATTGCACTCCACCCCACATGGATTGATCTTCTATCACGCTTCTTCTTCTTCTTCTTCTTCCTTCATCACCATCACCATTATTCTTCCTTCATCAACATCATCGATCATTCCTTCATGACCATCGCCATTCTTCTTCCTTCATCACCATCATCGATCATTCCTTCATCACCATCGCCATCCTTCTTCCTTCATCACCATCATCGATGATTCCTTCATGACCATCGCCATCCTTCTTCCTTCATCACCATCATCGATCATTCCTTCATGACCATCACCATCCTTGGTCCTTCATCATCATCATCATCATTCTTCCTTCATAACCATTATCCATCATTCCTTCATCACCATCACCATTATTCTTCCTTCATCAACATCATTGATCATTCCTTCATTACCATCATCATCCTTCGTCCTTCATCATCATCATCATCATTCTTCCTTCATAACCATTATCCATCATTCCTTCATCACCATCACCATTATTCTTCCTTCATCAACATCATTGATCATTCCTTCATTACCATCATCATCATCCATCATTCCTTCATGGCCATCACCATTATTCTTCCTTCATCAACATCATCGATCATTCCTTCATTACCATCATCATCCTTCTTCCTTCATCACCCATCATCCATCGTTCTTTCTTATGGCAAGAATGCAGTTTGAGGGGCACACCCGGAGAAGTGTGGGGTTTGGCTACTTTTACACCGGCTTTTTGTTTTGCCAGGAAATTGGGGTCTCCAGTTTCTTAGGCATGCACCCAGTGATCCTATGGGTCCTACTCTATGTAGCATTGGGTATGACCCCTTCAAATTGCATGCATTCTCATCATTCTTCCATCATCATCATCTTTCATCACCATCATCATCATCATTTTTTCTTCTTCTTTCTAAAATAGAAACTAGTTGTGTTTGTGCCATACATGCTTGGTAAAACCTAAAATTATACATGCATGTCTACTATCTTAGGGCAATAATAATTTTTTACAACATTAAAAAACCAACAAAATACAGAAATAATAATCAATTAAAATTTAATTTCATTATGATTTTTGTTATTGAATCTTCATCAAAGCCTTATTGAAGTTTTTATAATAACATCAAATTAAAATTTAAAAAATATATCTCAAAAACGAAATTTATACTAAAATCTTCATTTATTTTAAAATTGACATGTTTTATTTTAATCAATTCTTGCATAATCTTTGAAATTAATTTTTTAAGAATTTCATTTTGATACGATTTTTAAAAATTAAAGCTAATTATTTGTATATTTATCAAAAAAATTCATTAAAAAAATTAGTCATATGAATTGTTTTTTACATTTCATAATGATATGGAACCTTGTGATACAAAAAGGCAAGTGACAACCCAAAAAATAAAATAAATATAGAAGCATGATTAAATCAGTTACTCAACATTCATATCTAATTTCTTTGCGGAATCTAATTTCTTTTTTTGTTTAAGAATCCATAAATGACCTATTGATTTCCCCCAATTTGCATATAAATGATTTACCCATAGGTAATGGGAATTATGATTGAATTATGAATGTCAAAAATTTGTGTTTTTTGGAGTTTTCCCAATACATGAACAATAGATTCTACAAATTCAAATGAAACTTTAAACCCACCAAATTAGTTCACATGATTCACAATTTTCTACAAAGTACGAAACCATGCAATACTATAGTTCCATAATATGCAATGCATGTATTTTTAATGTCTATTTATACACTACATCAAGAAGTCTTTGGGCTCCAAATATAACCAATATTGGATTTTTGAAATGGATATAATCATTCTTCTCATTATAAAGATGATAAATTCTTATCACTATATGATGGTATTTACACTTTTTTTTTTCCATTCAACATAATTGATACACAATTTACTGAAAATGCAATCTTCCTAAAGTGAACCATTCGAATGGTTCTCACAAGGTTTTTTTGGTTCCATTGTGAAAGAATGTAGCCAAAAATAATTCTTGTGCAATATTGATACAATGCATAGCTCCTTTTAACAAACATCTCATGAAATTATGTGCAAAAAGTTGGACCATTCACAACTTCAAATGCCAAAAAAGACATGTAAAAGGGGGGTAATAAACCATTGTGGAATCTTTGAACCTTTTTTCTCATACACAATCAATCATTGAATATGATCGTATTAGTGGAATGAAAATACAAAAAATACCCATAATTGCCTCATAATTTTACCTTTCCAAAAGTAGTCATTGTTATATTGTAATCCAAATGCTCACACAAAACCTTTCAACCCTAATATCTAAACCTCTTAATTGATCCAACAAGATTATATCATAAAAGGGGGTGTCAAGTGTTTTTACAATCCAAGCAAATATCTCCATTGAAATTAAGTGCAAAGAGTCACATCTTCACAAACACATCAAGCTGGTTTGGTTTTGTAGGACTTTTAAGTAAAATTTCATATTAGTGTTAAGGTTGAAAAATTAGTGCATATCACAAAAAGAAATTAAATTTAATTAAATTTCCATGGGGGCAATATCCTCAATAATATTTTCCAAAACTTTTGTTTGAATTTATTCCAATTTTATGATATTGAAGAAATTGGTGTTTGTGGTGGTGGTGGGATAAAGCATACACATGAGATATAAATGAAGAACAAGAGGCAAAGGAAGCAGCAACAATACCCACCCAGAGTTACAATTGTTGGGATCCTAGCAGACCCACAAAACTCTTGTAGGTACCCCACACAACTGGTGTGTTTTTTTTTCTCTCTGTGATTTCATGATTCCAATCAAAAGCTCTGTTTTGGAAGAGTTTTTTGGCAGTTCAGTATGATGATGATGATGATGATGATGAGTTGCAGAAGTTGCAGTTTGAATCACATATGCAATACCCATTTTGGAGCTTCAGTGGAGATTTGTGCTAAACTCAGATCTCTGGTGTCATCTAGAAGTTGTGGTGCAAAGAAGCTGTTGTTGCAAAGAAAGAGAGAATTAGTTTGTGATGATGCAACGAACCAGCTGTTGTTGCAAAGAAAGAGAGAATTAGTTTGTGATGATGAAAGGAACCTGTTGTTGTTGCAGAGAAAGAGAGAATTCTTTTTTGTTTGGCACAAAGGAAATGAGTGGCACCCAATTGCACCGACAGGTGAAACAAGGGTGATGGACATCACATGGGTGCAAAACAGCTTGTGGGTTGCTTGCAGAATTGCTGCGTCCATTATATTAGGGTTAGGTCTCCTGGTGGCAGATGGTATTAGTGCTGAGAGTGCAATTGCTGCTGCACCCATTCTCAGTGTGCAGAGATTTTTTCCATGGGAACCAGTGCAGGAAGAGATTGTCCCTGACAAAGGCACTTGTGCCACATGCATTGGTGTTGTGGATGACACTCTGGGCTCCTGCAATGCTACAAGGAATTGTGTATCTTCTTTTGATGACAGGTGATGATCATCATCACCTCACCCTACCTCATCCCCCAAGAATCCTGATAAGCTCAAACTTTCAGGATTTTCTACAAAAGCATCAAATCCACATCTCTCTCATATGTTTTTCTTGCTTTTTCTCTAACATGCATCTATGTGAAAGATTTTGGTCTGCAGGCCCATGTTTTTTGTTGCACCTTGGGAATTTCCTGGTAAACTGGAGGTTGCTATGGAGGAGCTTAACTCAGTGTTAACACAGTCTGGTGCATCCATCACAGAACAAAGTGAGAGGTATTTGAGGAACCCAAAACCTCCCTCTAAACCCTAAACATCCAAAGCGCAGTTGAGGTGCTTAGCTACTATCAATCATTAGGTTGTCTTGTCCAACAAACCAATGCAAATCCCAATGTACTACCCAACTCATGAGCCCAGCTCTACTTCTTGTGTGCAATTGTTATATAGAAAAGGGAAGTGACAGTGGGTTTTTTGTCTGAAGCAACAACAGTGGTTGTTTCTCTGAAGTGGCAGTGGTGGTTGTTTGTTTGTCCCTGTGGTATATGTGTAAAGAAGAACAGTTTGTATACCTACTCATGTTACAAAAACCATGCACAGGTATATTCATGCTGTGTTCACCACAGAAAATGGGGAAAGAGATGATGTTGAATTCCTGTTTAGTGCACCATCTGTGGATGCAACTGTGAATATAAGAGCTGCATCCCGCACAATAAACTATCAAGATGGCGGCAGAAATCGAAACAGACTGGAGCAGCTTCGAATGTCCCTCACTTGGCAACAGGTTCGTGGCTGTCTCTGGCTTGCTAGTAGGGCTCTGCAAGTAAAATACTCGTTGGATTTTGCAGTATTGGGTGTTTTCAAGTGGTTTCGTTTCTTTGGAGAGATGTTTTCTCTATTGGTGGTATGCAATAGTAGTATACATACCTCCTGTTGTTGATTCATTCTTCAGGGAACATGATAATTGGATATTGGTTTTACAAAATGGAAAGGCAGAAATGAGCTTTTTTTATTACTGCTGAAAATGGCTTAGTCTGGATTTTTGAGTATGTCAAAGGCAAAGTCTCAAGGATCACTGCTGCAAGACTCAATGTATGGCTTTTTTGGGGTGGACTACAGGTACCCATTTTAAGAAACAGGCAGCGACGCCTGTTCTTTATAGAGTCTCCTTGGGATACATTTGGGCCAGAGCCACCTCCCACTTTTGACTACAAAGATCGCTTGGAGTTTTTCCCAGAGTAGTGGTTGCCATCTGCCAATTGTTCAATTTCCCACTAGAAAGCCCAACACCTTCAAGAATTGCCATTCTGTCCATTGAACAAGATGTACTATGTCCATGCCTTCATTTGAGACACACAAAACATTCAGAGTTTGCCCTTGTCAAACATTCTTTATGTTTGAACCTTTTCCTTCCTTTGTACGCTACCATGCTCATCACAACCCTGGAGTTAGTGGCAGTGGGTGAGCTTTTGATAAGCATGCACAAAAGCGGATTCCCTTTCTTGGAACATTGCTGGGCTCCTCCTCCAGACTAACCTTTCTGCTCCAACTTTCTATCCCCTCCATAAACAGAATTGCCTCTGTCAATCGGGATCCCTCAGGTACCCTACTTACCTTTTGTTTTGCACTCTATGAAATTGCATTGCGACTTTGTTAAGGAAAGCTGAAGGCTTGTCAATGACAAACCAATATTTGCTTTAGAGAAACTCCACTGGTGCTCAGTATGTGACCCTGCAAATTAAAATTGGATGAACATGCTGGTTTGGCTCAGCAAAATGGTTTTGGCCCAGCATTTTTGCACAGTTTGCTGACACTGGTAAAAGACAAAGCAAAGCCTAAGACTTGGGTGTTGATCGGCTAGATAGTTTAATTGGTCCAGAGCTGGATGTAAAAAATATTTTTGCAAAGTCACATACTGAGCACTGCTGGAGAGGCGCTTAGAGTCTGATAAAAGTCGGTATTAAAAAAATTCTGATTGATGGTAAACAGGAGAATATGATGATATCACTGGAAACCATCATCAAATGTGCTTTGATGATTTTATGTTGCAGATTCTAAGAAAACCTCAAATTTAAAAGCATTGGCAAACTCCACAAATGTCGCAATATATATTCAAGTGCTGATATTATATAAATCTATCATTGCAGAAAGCCCTTGTCAAGAGCGTTCTCTCATTGTAACACGTGTGATGAAAATACAATGTCAACAGTATACTTCACAGAACAGAAGTGAGAGACTTTGAAAGTTAGAGAGAGCTTACAAAGAAAAAGTATCTGCCAGAATTCAAGATTGGCATACCCATATCGTATGTTCTTGTACAAATTCTTCTCTGAAAGTCCAACCCAAGGCTCCATTGCTGTTTGCACTCAACCTTCATGTGTTGGTTTAAACCAAGTGTCACAATTGTTCTCATGAATTGCCAGTTCAGTTGACAATCAGTTGCCTATTTGAGTACACCATGAGATCTGGTTTGGGAGGCAAAGTGAGGGATTAGAAAAGTATGCCACTTTCAAATGTCCTCTGGCACCACAGAAGCAAGGTTTTGATTTTTGAAAGGGACCCATGTCTTGCAGTTGGCTACTCATTGGGTGAGGCAAAAGCTTTTCCCTGTGAAGTATGAATTGCCAACAATTTGGTGTCCTGTCAGAGTCTGCAATACATGCAGAACTCATCTAACTATGAAGGCAGGACAAATTCAAATCCTTCTGGTAAAATTCACTCGTGTGAACAGGATATCATTCCTGATGAACCAAGCATAAAAAATGAAGTGTAGGTCAGGAGACTCTATTGACTGACTATGATCAATATGTATCCAGATGTAAGGGCCAATGCAAGAAGGTGGAACCCTAAACCCTGAACACAATAAGGTGGACAGACAGCAAGCTAGTTTTTGTCTGTGGACTCTGATGTGGTAGTAGAAAGGGACTGTTATGTGTGTTGGTGTAGCGTGTCTTGAACCAGAATGGTGCGGTGAGATCAAGCTTAGCTTGAAGAAGTATTACTCATCTGACTGCTGAAGGGATGGATCCCATCACAAGACACCAGAGCATCAATATTGACATCTGTAGAAGTCATTGGCACCAAGTCCTCTTGTATCTGCACACTGTATGCCAATGCAACTGCATACCACCACCCCTGGTTAGCAAGTGCATGCTATTTAATTTAAGAGAGCTTACTCCTGGTACTGTACAACCTTCCCTGCTTGTGCTTCAAATAACATATGGCACAAAGTGCACACTAAGGAGGGCTTAGAGTTTAGGGTAGCTGTACACTAAACAAAATGCTCAAGGGCAGCAGCAAAGAGGATAGAAATCTCACCTAGCAGTGGTTGTTTCCATCCTTTGTCTTTGGCAAGAAGCAGGTAGTTTTGAAGAAATAAATCATAGTACCTGCCACAGAAAACAGATTTGAACACAGAGAGGTTCAGACCAAACTTCAGGATCTAACTGCAACCTGGAACTTCAGTCCTGATTAGAAGGTCTTTATGAGGAGCCTGCAGTACACAGCCTGATCCTGAAAATGTACAACATACAGACCTAAGAAAGCACAATAGAATTTACTTTCTGCCAGCAATGTGGCAAAAAGGGCCTCCAAATCTTCCTTCTCAGATAGTAGAAAGAATTATCTGCTTGGTTCTTTAACACTCACCCTCCACCTCGACCAAGGCGCCCACCTTTTTTATCAAATGCCAATCCTGCTCCAAAATGCACAGGCATAGATCATCCTAACAAGCTTGTAGCATTGTCCTTTTCAAGAAGCCCCTTGACCATCCCCTGGGCCTTGCATTGTCATACACCTCACACAAAAAAGCTAAAATTGGTGCAAGAATTTTTGGTAGGGAGTTGTAAATATGAGAGATGGTTTGTGGAAGCAGATGTACCTGGCAGTAAAAACAAGTCCACAGGCTCATTACTCTCCATCACTTTTAGGATCCCAACCCCACCCAAAACCCTTATGTTTATCAGACCATCAATTCATCATGAATAGCAGTGACAAGCTGCCCATGACTTCCCAATGACTTCATCAGCTCCTAATGATGGGTGTAGTGTAGGGAAATAGTATATAATAATCTGCCAAAAATCTGGGCAAAACCATGGTACAAAACCTACATCCTGAGTTTCTGTCACAATTCTGGAAGCAACAGGATAGACTCAGTCATGATGTTGGCTAGCACTCAAGAGACACATACAGTGATAGTGCCACATACACTTTGCAGACAAGTTCACCTGGCTGGAATCACCAAGTTCAACTAGGAAATTATTGAACAAGAATGGTGAAAGATAACACACTGGAACACCCAACTTCTTCACTGGAGCTGTGCATGAGACTGATGCAGCAGCAACTGATCAAACCCAGTGGAATCAGATTGAAGGCAAAATGAAATGAAACCTTACTGTTAGCTCGAGGATTGCCCAAAGGCATCAATGGTGTGGGTTCCAGGATATTCATGGAGTTGGCCACCAAGTCTTCATCAATATTGGTTATGTGCAGCATGCACATGTGGCTCTCTTTATCCTCAATGCGTGGCACATATACTTTCTTCTCTGTTAACCAAATAGGCAGGTACTCATGTTAGCCAAGCTTTACACCTTCAGCAGCAACAGGACTGTCATCATCAGCGTATGCCTATGGTCAATGGATGCTGCTGTGGGGTTGATGATGATATCGGGATACAGAAACAGATGACAACATAGTTCTGTTGTTCCATGCAATTCATTAAAGAAAGCTCCACAGAACAAGCTGCAACTCTCCAAAGAACAAACCCTAAACCTACAAATCTCTACAAATCACCTCTCTCCAAAGAATAATCTGCAACTCTCAGCAGAACAACAGACATGCATACATTTAAGGAACATGATATCTCTCTCACTCATACCTGGAAACTCATGTTGTCGTTGCAACAAATAGGCCATGATCTTGGAGGTTTCAACCTCCCGCAGACTTGCACAGCTCACATATGCACAGACTCTTTGGCTATTTCTAAACCAATCTGTCGCCAGCACATGCTTCTGGATTGCTTCATCTGCATTTACCCATTTCCCGCACCACCAAGAAGACCATTCTCAGACAGCCAGCCGTGAGTAGAGAGCTTAGGATTCATGGGTACCAAGAGCGAAGGACACGAGAGATTTTGTAAAGGACGAGACCCATCCATACCTTCTTGTTGCTTGGCAAGGGGGGGAAGAGCACGCAATTGGCGACGGACCAATGTCCGGAGTGCTTTCTTCTGCTGGCGCACGGCGTCGAGAGGAGCGGATCCAGGGATAACATGCGTGGCCATCGTCGCTACTTTGTTCTTCAAGTGCAACAACCTCAGCATTCCAAAAACCTGCATTCACTTGCCAAACAAATCCGGAAAAATTTCGCCAGCCAAAATCACAAATTCCCGCAAAAACCCAAATTTTAAAAAAAAAAACACGCAAATGCCGGCCTCGGATCGCATCAGCTGCAGCAGCGTCCCGTGTTTTAGGGTTTATGGTTTCAGGCTCAACCCAAAATCAGCTAGAAAACTAGGTCTTCACGGAGGAGAACTTTTTATAGTAGTGAGTGCACCGCGCTGATCGCAGTTTGTTTCCGAGGGCATTGATTCCTTCCTTTCTCTTGCTGCCACATTCATCATCACTCTTGTTGCATGGAAAAATTCAAAATGTTTGTTACCAATTCATCAAGCTCTTCTTCCAGAGAGATAAAATGCATTCCAACAGAAGAGGAGACATCCGCTTCTTCTTCTGCTGAACACAGACAGCAGCGTTAGGTTACTCACTTGCAGTTTTTAAATCTTATTTTGTATGCATACCTATTTAGCCTAAAGATGTGATTCTTCTCAAACACCAAGTTTCATTTAAGCTGCTACCACATAATTGTATTCAAAATGTGTTTTTTTTTAAATAAAATTTTGCTGCAATAGTTGGAAGAGATTAATAGCTACCCGAAAACCCAAATTTGCTGCTATAGTTAGAAGACATCGATAGCTACCCAAAAATCCACTGCAGGCATGGACCAGTCCTGTTGATCAAAAGAGTATGCACTCTAGAAAGGGGACTTTGCATCCAAAAGTTGCAAAGTTTTTTTCTTTAGCCTTGCTACATTCTTGGTCCTCACATTCAGCTTCCAAGATACTGATGAGATGGGAGTTCAAAATGGAGTTGGAGCTTCAATTCCTCTTCTTCTGCAATACTCCAAATAATTTACATAGGGTTATGTGCAGCACAGCTTGCTGGCATCTGTCCCAGAGATTGCAAGTACCTCTTTTCCTTTCCTCAGTTTTGTTGTGCGGATTGTTGAGACTGTGCACTGAGATCTGCACTTTGCTGCTGGAGAGTGGAAGCAGCATCGTTCGCCACTTTCCCCAAGGTTTCCTTTGCTTGCGCCGCATACTGTACTATGTCGTCTCTAGTGGTAGCAGTCTTCTCTGCTGCTATGTTGCCTATTCCTACAGCATAGTCGCAAGCTTTACCGACCTGCTCTGCTGCAGGTGCGCAAACTGTTTGCCCGTGCTTGATGGCCATGTCGTGAGCGGCTGCGGCTTTGTTAGCAGCAAAGTCATAGCTATCTGACGCGGCTCTCACCGTCGTGTCCTTCGCGGCTGCAGCTTTCTCAGCAGCAAGGTTTGAAGTCTCTTGCAGTTTCTGTGCGGTAGCAGAACACGCATCCGATGCTGTCTTTACTGTCGTGTTCTTGGCAGCGGCAAGCTTGTCAGCGACGGCGTTCCCGGCGCTTACGGTCACATCTGCTGCTTGGTTCGTCGTTGCAATCACAGCATCCTTCACAGCGATCGCAGTCTGCACAATTTGGTTGCCAACATTGATCCCGATCTCTTTTGCAGTTTGCACTGTAGAGGTCACAGTGCTGGACACGGAGTCGCCAACGGCTTGCAAGTAGCCTCCTGATTGCTGCAAGCTCATGTTCGATTTCTCTTGTGCACTCAAGGACACGTTCTCCATGGCCTCCTGCGCATCGCCAAATTTCTGGTTCCCGATATCGGTGGTCTGCTCCAACGCGGAATCCGTCGTGTCCTTGGCAGCCGTTACGTTGCCTACGACAGAGTTTTGGAGCGACGTAGCGGTTGCAGACACGACATCGGCCATCGACTGCAAATAGTCCTTCACTTGCTGCGTCGCATTAGCTGCGTTGTTGCCACCAGACTGGCAAACGAGCTTCGATGATGTCTCTTGCGCCTCACCAGCTTCCTGCTGAACAAATCTTATCACATCGCTCGCTGCCTGTCGTCAAGCACAAATGTAGCACAGCTTTGAGCACTATCGTCTGACATCAAACATTAAGTTCCAACCACAGGAGTTGCAAAAGAACGAGGGAGATGCTGGTATCGTCGTAGCATTGGAAAAGAGATTTTGTAACTCGAATATTGCCACAGGAAGCATGTGAGTTCTTGCAAGAATCAAAACCTTTCCAGCGCTTCCTTTCGCTGTAAAATACTTCTCACCGGCAGCTTCTCCAGCACGCTGCGTCTACTCTTCCGCAACAGCGGTAGCATCAGCAGCCTTTGAATTGACGGCATCGTAAGCAGCATCAGCAGTGGTAACAGCATTCGAAGACATATCATCACTAGCAGCATTTTCCTTGCTAACAGTTTCTGCCTATTGCTGTATTGCTTGTTGCGCACCGCCAAACAAAGCAAAAGGAAAACAGATCACAAAACCAGAGTCCAAATCGAACACAAACAAAATTAGCTGATGATCTTGACCACCACAGGCGTACCTAAATGGGGCCAGTACTCGAACACATAACAATACATCGCACACGAAAGAAACAACACCGGCCCTCGGAGGTCCATTGATTCATCAGCGAATTTACTGAGAAAATCGCGCAAGAAAAAGCATGATCAGGAAGCGTTAATCATCCAAGATTCATTGACTTCTTCACAGAATGTACTGAGGAAATAGCGTAAAAAATAAACATGATCCGGAAGCGCTAATCGTCCAAGATCGATCGATTCATCAGCGAATGTACTGAGAAAATAGCGTAAAAGGTAAGCCTGATCAGGGAGTGGCTAATCGTTCTAGATAGCTTGATTCATCAGCGAATGCACTGAGAAAGCTATCGTAAAAAAATAAGCACGATCAGGAAGTGCATCTAATCATGAAACAAGAACGTCGTAGTTCCGTGACTATAACTGGAGTCACCAACTGACAAGCTCTGTGAATCCACGCTATCCATGCTCGCAGATCGAGCGCAAACACCGTTCTGCTCTCAAAACACACACACACACACACACACACACACACAGGGGTAAGAAAATGTGCAGGACAGGACAACGCACGGCACGGCAGGATCAGACAATCTCAGATCGGTTTTGATGAAAATCACCAAAAAATGCGGAGATCGAGGAGAAAAAAAAATCGCCAAAAACGTTAGGCAATCTCAGATCGTTCCAAAATGAAATTCAAGAAAGGGGACAAAAAATCGAAGCGTAAGACGGGAAATCGAAGCGACGACAATGGAGTCAGAGAGGCGAGGGATGATGGCGTTGATTTATGTATGGGCACCTCGGATGGCGCGAGATGGCGTAGTTTGGCGTGCGGGAGGATGACGTTTGAATTTTGAACCCTAGTTTTAAACTATCGTCGTCGTCATCGTCGTCGTCGTCAGTCGGACGTCGATGTTACTGCCACGTGTATTATCCTCAACCTACAGTTTTTCGCCACGTCTGTGTAAGTACCCTAGACATACCAATCTGTTGCCGCCACGTCCGGGTCCCAATCCAATGGGTGTACGCCACGTGTAAAGTGTTTGATGCAAACAATTTTCCATGGAAGAGGCCAAGTCATTGACACCCCTGTTATCCCCACGTGTCACATGGAGATTGGATGCCTCCACGTGTCGGTTTTCTCCATGCGTTTCAGAAGTAGGGGGCTTCCATGGCGAAAGCCAACCAATAAGTACACACTTAGAAACGTTCAAGAGCTTGTCGAGATTTTGACATTTGCAGCAACAAAAAAGTTTTGTTGATCAATAAGGAGTTTCTGGGATTAAGAAGGGAGCGCAGATTGTGGATTTGAGAGCGAGCAACGTGATATTTAATCACAGGCCCAAGGTCTAGTTAAGAAGAATTATGACCTTGAGCTTTGGATAATTACGGAGCTCTACTGAAATTAGTCGATTATTAAGCTATGCTAATTACGATCTCTTTCTTGCTTCAGTTGTGTGGATCATTAGGGAGCTGTGGGTTAGTCTTATGTTGTTGCTGGATCTCATACTTCTGTGTCATACAGAATTTTGTGAGATTGGTTTGCAGACTAGAAGTTTGAGGCTTTTTGGGTTTGATCTCTATTGCATAATTTTTGGGGATTTGCTTGTTTCTTTTTGGGATCTGACGGCCTGCTTGAGAAATGGGTTTTTAGTTTTTACAGGCTACAGTTTTTGTTGGGTTGGTTTCGTGTGCTTCGAGGATTATTAGGATTCTTTCCATTAGGCTGCCGTGATCACAGCACACCAATACAGGACAAATGCCATTTTATGATGAGTTGCAGTTTGACTCATTGCTCCTGCAACTGGTCAGTGCTTGACCAGTAGAGCTATGAGAGGATTGTGATCACAGCTAGCTGAAAAAACATGAATCGAAACCTGCTGTGATCGCAGAATCCAGGATCAGAGCAGCCTACTGGAAAGATGTCCTTACTACTATGCAGGAAGTTTTCTTGATCAGGTTCATCAGCTAGATTTTTGTTTGGTGTCCACTTGATCAGTATCTGGGATCAGCTTACATTTGATTCATGGTTATTACTGTCTTTGCAGAAAAGTGATCAAGCAAGCTTACAAAGTTGACACTAGCTGCTAGATTGAAAGGAGATTATGGCTAGCAATAATGTTCACTCCGGGTCAGACGTCCAGCAGCAGTCCAGCAACCAGAAAGCGCCAGAGCCTGTTCAGCAGGTGATTAACAAGTCTTCAGAAAATTGATTCTTCACTACATTTGGTTATTGGGTTTGTTGCAAATTCTGCGTCTGTCTTGGTTCAATTTTGCTTTACTCTTGTATGTGCAGATAAACCCTAAACCCTACCAGGTTTTGCACAGAATTTGCATTTGATGTGCAATCGACTGTGGGTTTGAGTTTTGCAGCCTTTGGAAGAAAAGCTGGGTCATTTGAAGCTTGCAGCACAAGGAAAGCTGGGCTCGGTTGCAGACGAAGCCAAACAGAGCTTGGACAATGCTCAGCGTGCGGCACAGAACAGGTACTCAGGCGGCAGTCTTGGGTTTTTGCTGCCTCATCTGTCCTCGCTGATCTGCTCCATCTGCTCATCAATTCTCAGCTTGGAAATTGGCAGCTGCTGCAAATACCAGAACTGTGATCTAGTTTTTGGGCAAGTGCTGATGCGATGATTCATGACATGGGCTGCAGGCATGAGGAAGCAAAGCAAGAGCTATCCCCAGCTGGTCAGGAGCAATACAACTCTGCTCGTAAGCAACTAGGAGAAGCTTACCAAACCGCACAGAACACGGGGAGTCAAGTGGCGCAGCAACTGGGATTGGCAAACAAACAAGTCTCCGAGGGCGTGCATGACCTCAGGGGTGCAGCACGCCAAGAAGCCGAGCAACACAGCAATGAAGTGGAGGGTCATGTACAGCAAGGGAAAGGAGCACTACAACAAGGAATTGCAACAGTACAAGATGCACTACGACAAGGAACTGCTGTTGCCACAGACAAATTGCAACAACAAGATTCAAGCCACAAGATTCAAGCAAATCCAGAACAACAACCACCACCCAACACCCTTCTACAATCTATCACTGCCGTTGTCTCACAAACAGCATCATCTGTGAAGGAGGCTTTGGTGGGGAAGAAGTCCACTCCTACAACAGATGAAGGAGCTCAATCAACAGCAGCCAGCCATGAAGATGTGGGACAGGATGGAGCTCAAGCAACGAAGCCTGTGAGCAGCAGCATTGCAGATGCTACAACAGCTGTAATAAATGCAGTGAAAGGGACAGTTGCTCCTGCTGCAACTGACCATCCTGTTGAGGATGACAAGTCTAATGTGCAGAAGTAAAACCCTAATTTGCACATTACAAAAACATTGCGAGAGAGAGAGAGAGAGAGAGAGAGAGAGAGAGAGAGAGAGAGAGAGAGAGAAGTGCAGATCTTGAAGTGAAGCCTGAATTTGTGCATTGGTTTTCAGTGCTGACAGTTATGCACATTCAATGAAACACATACATTAGTGTGCATGTGAACATTCAGTTGAAGGCAGCTGCCTGCATACAGTTTAAACTTGCACTTCATTGTCACTGTCCTTCCTGCTCTTTCTATTGATACCTATTTGTTTGTTGGCTTTTCTTTGTTTATGTAAAGTTTTGAGTTTTGCTTCTTGAGTAATCTGAAATTGTAATAAGCTTGCCATAGTCAACAAAGAGTTGTAGATGGGAGAAAGTTTGCAATTGTTGTTGCATGCATAGCTATAATTTGCAAGAGAGCTTGCTTTAATAAGAACAAGTGAGAACTCATTTTTTTTATGTGTAGTTTGTGCATTCCAAAAGGTTATGGGCCCATGTTCTGTTGTTGAAACTTTGATGAGTTGTTTTATTCTCTTGTTGTAACCATAGGTACTCTTGCAATCTCTATTCATTCTTTTGTCTTTGATCTTCCTAAAGAAGATGTTCATGTCAGAAAGTTTGATGACACCAATTTCCAACTCCAGAAATTTCACGTGCAATATGTTTTTCACAAAGAGTTTGTGTCGACAAAAAGTATTGACAGGATTGCTGCACAAGCTGCTGCTATTGACAAGGGTGCATTGGAGGAACTTGAGAGAGCACGACTATTGTGCTTCTTTATTTGCTGGTTGATTCGGCTCATTTGGAACAATTGCTCAGTTGCAATAATGTTGTTGCTATGTCGTCAAATCTTGTTAATCTTCATGAATCCAAGAATGCAAATAATCTTCTTGGTTCTCCCAGCAAAGTTTCTTTGATTGTCAAAACACATATTACTAAGGTTGAGATCATGGTGAAGCAGCTTGGAGACCTTGCTCTCCAGCAACCGAAGGTTATTGTTGTGTCCAAGTTTCTTTCTGATTTACCTCCTAAGTAGCATGTTGTGCATGCTGCGTGGGAGTGTTGCTGATGTTTTACAGAATTCAGCTACATTGTCTACTTGATCAATGAAGAAGCTCAACTCAAGCTTAATTCTGATGCTACTACTGATGTTGAAGACAAAAGCTTTTTATTCTTGACCTGGTCATGCTGCACCTCATAAAAGTTTATGATCCAATTAGTTGGGCTACATCTTCATCTTCCTAGACTGCACAATCTCCTCTTACTCTTATGCAACATTAGCAACATGCTGAAATCATGCTGAATCTCTATTCATTCTTTTGTCTTTGCTAATCTTAAGAAGAGTATGCAGCAATGTAATTGTTGTGGTGAATATGGTTATTGTGAATGAGAATGCACCAAGAAGCTGGATGATGCAAACCAAGCGCATGAAATTGTTTCTTCCTTTTCCTAATGGATTTGATTCTCTTGTTGATTCTTTTCTCAATCGCACATATGTTACACATGCTATTGTTTCTCCCAATGATGATACCTCGTATGTTGACAACAATGTCATTGAACTCACAACACACCATAATGTTCGATTTTTTTACTTTTGCACCAATTCCAACTAAGCAATGATGGTCTAACCAAGTTGGTAGCAACCACCTAGTATGTGTTAGCAATATTTGTGGTCTACTCAATCAATGGGAGCCTTGCACTTTGAAGAACGAGTTCTACTTTTTACCAATCAAGTGATTGATAAGGGTTTTACACATTGTGTGTGACAAAAGTTGATTGCCTTGCTCATCGTGTTAAGCAAAGCAAAATGATTCTTATTGGTTTTCACCAAATCAAGTCGTATAAATCAAGTTGTATTTAGTCTTGTTATTCCATCATTTGAAAACCTTGCAATTTCTTTATGATTTCTTTTAGCATCACCATTGATTAAATTTGGCATCATTTTGTTGATCATGTTCATCATGACATTATACATTTAATGAAACACGACAAAAGAGTCCATCACCAATCATTTCATGTTCAACCTTTTAGGCCTTGTGCTAATACACTTAATGTTTTTATTCATATGAATGTATGTGGCCCTATGTCAACTCCTTCAATAAATGATGCTTGACTTTATTTTTTTGTTCAATAATGATCATTCTTCATTTCATTAATTTACAACATCAAACACAAGTTCCAAATATTTTCTTGCTTTTACAAATCACTTCTTTTCTACAAATAGGCAAGTCATGTTACTCGAGTTCTCCATAGTGATCATGGTGACAAGTACATCAACATTAATTTCAATCATTTTTTCCTGTTAAATGTATTAAACATGAATTAATTGTGCCTTACTCTCTTGAGCAAAATGATGCCATTGAACATGATAATTAGACAATAATGGATAGTGTATGTACTATGTTTCACACTATTCATTTTGATTTCAAATTTTGGGCTGAATTTGCTTGGGTGAAAATCCTTTAAAATGTACCATTCAAAATGAAAAGGACTTAATCTTTAAGTAAATCTTTTTTTTCCTTATATTTCAATCTCCATCAACATTAATGAATCAAAAAGTGTCAAATATTTTACAATATCTTAGACTACAATTATAGATTCCATCAATATCACCCACTATGTGTTCCAAGTATTAGGTAAAAGAATATAAATAAAGGTGACAATGTGACAAAATTTTGATACACCTTAACAAATTTAGACCCATTCAAATTTCAATTTATGTTCTTAATTGTTCTAGAATCATGTTCATGGAGATGTTACCCCATACAAACTTTCAATTAAAATTGCACCAATGATAAAATGTCTTTGAATTTTTTGTTCCATTGCTTATATTCATGTTCCTAAAGGTCTTCATACCAAGCTTGATTCTAAAAGCCATAAGCAATATTTTCTTAGCTATTGTGATGATTCTAAAGCATATTGTCTCTAAGATGTTGAACATCATAAATTCATCATCAGTAAGTAGTGTTTTTTAATGAAGAATTATTTTTTTGATCTAATCTTCAAAAAACTAATCATACATCTATAGTAGCACAAAATGGGGATTTGTTTGATATCCCTTTTAATTCTTCATGACATGTGTTAAAACCATTTCAAATTTTCACTTCTCAAAAACACAACCTCTTTTTGCCATACACTTTCATGATATGGTATCATTAGCACAACTTGTCAGTGGATGATGAAGCTTTGTTCTTGTTTGTTGTTGGAAGTTGGTGATTTCGAGAGGATAATGCTTATTTATGGATGGTGTTGGAATGGTGTGGAGTGCAAGTTGGTTTTGGTGGTAGATTTTTTAATAGATGAATTACTAAATTTTGTGAAGCAAATGTGTCCGATGTTTTTGTTAAATGATGGTAGGTTTTGATGACTAAAAATAGTTGTTTTGTTACACATAACCTTTTGAAAATCATCATACTTACATATAAATAAAAACCCATGGGTAAAGCACGAAAGGATGACAAAATAAGGTTTTTTCATAGTCCTATGAGGAATAAGGTTGGTGTGGAAATCATGGGAGTCACATGCATCTAAAAGACCATGATGTTGTGAGGTACTAACGAGAATGGGAAGATTTTTAGTGGATTCCACTACATCTTAAGGGAAGGATTAAAGTGACAATTTCATGGGTATTGATAGGGAAACATTTTAAAGTCATCCATTTCGATGGCATTGGGATTATGCCATCCAAATTTGGGATTTAGAGAGTTGGTAGCATCTAACATTATTGTTATAAAATGTAGTTCAACTTAAGTTTTGTGCCTAATTCATGAATGACATTTTAGGTCTAGGAACTGGGAAGGGAGGAAGGAGGAAAATGTGGATACATTTGAAGGTTTAATTTAATGCCTTTCCCAAGATAATTTATGATGCTCGTGCTTAGATTTTGGTATCTATTAGTCCTTTTGTTGGAATTGTATAGATGTTTCAAGGTTTTGCAAATCAAAATAATACTTTGTTGAACTATTACATCATCCATAACTCATTTTATAAATGATAACCTTATATGTTGTGTTGATGTTGATAAACTTTCCACAATGATGCAATATATGGCTAAACATTTTGAAATTACAGAACACCTTATTAATCAATATGTGGAACTTCACATTATTCAAGATAGATCTCATTGACTTTTTTACATTGATCACATTCTTGCAAACTACCAATATATGGGCATTCATCAAGTTGTTGTTCCAATTAACCTTAATGTTCAATTTGGTCATGAAGAAGATGTGCCCATTGATACAACTCTTTTGTATTAAGAGATTTGTCAATAGCCTAATGTTTTTTCAAATCAACTCTTGACCAAATAGTTCATATACAATCAAAATTATTGTTAATTATTCCAATAAACCCAAGCTTATTTATTGTAATGTAATCAATCAAACATGTTTACTACTTATTGTGATTTCAAAAATATGCAACAAATATTAAAAACTGCAAATCTCAAAACCAAAGTGGGTTCCTAATTACTTTGAATCATAGCTTAGTAGTTTGGGGCAACTGCAAACAAGGTTGTAATGTCAATTCCACCATACAATCTAAATGCATTTTAGCATGTCTAGTCACAAAAGAAATAGTTTAGATGTGTCACTTTACTAGAAGCAATTAGCGACAACCAAAGTGACAATCAAAGTTGCATTCATTTGGTTCATACTCCAAAATTTCATTGTCACACACAAGCACATTGATGTTCAATTCCATCTCATTTGAAAATTCTATGTTGATAGTCTTGTTGAACTCAACTATGTTACTATTGCTAACCAACTTGTAAACTTTTTCGCAAAGTGGAAAAATTTGTGCATTGTTTTTGGGTGCTAACAATTTTGGACATTCAACGAAGTTCACATAAATCAATGTGCATGTGAAAAATTAGTTGAAAGTTGCCTACATGCAATTTAAATTTACATGTCATTGTCATACTTGTTCCTACTATTTTCTATTGATACCTATTATCTTTTCTTTGTTTATGTAAATGTTTGAGTTTTTCTTTGTAAGTACTCTAATATTAGCCAATAGAGCCATAACCAATGTAAAGTTGTTTTAGATGAAAAAGACCTAGAGGGATCAGTTCTATTTTATTCCAAGTAGCATGCAAAAGAAAAATGTTGCAATTTATGGAAAAACAAAATGATCTACAATCTACTTCCATCTAAATATGGTGTTTATAATTCAATATGAGAATGTATTTAAAATGTATTTAAAATATTCTAAAATATAAATAAAATGTGTTATTATTTCATAGCAAACTAAAAAATACCTTTTTATCTCAAATGCTTTCTAAAATATACAAAAAATGACCTCCCCAAGAAAAGAAACTTTGTAATTATTGCTAGATGTATAGCTATAACTTGTAAGAGAATATATTGTAATATGGATAAGTGAGCATTCAATTTTGTTACAGTGTAATTTGTGCATTTCAAATTTGTTGTGCATTGTTGTTTCGAAACAAAATTTTGTTCAAAAGAAAAAAATATTGATTTTGAAACAATTGAAAAGGTGATAATAATTATACTTGGATGTTTAAAAAAATTATATATATCCAATTTTTCAATCTACCCAAAATGTTACAAGAGTTTACTGGATTGTTGGTATTTAAAATTTTCTTTCATATTAATATTAGATGTCAAATTTTTAGTCTTTGCATGATGAAAAATAATCACAAATACCACTTAATAAGCCTTGAATGTGTGAAAACAAGTCATTAACCTTGTGTGAAGACAATCTTTATTTGCAGAAATTCAAGATTTATCACCAATATCACTTGTAGGCCTAGCATGTGTGAATGCAATTATTATTTGTTTTCTTGTAACATAATGTGACAACTTGGGCTTCATTTTCTCCAAGAAAATCATTTTTTCCTCTCATAATGTGATGACTTGGGCTTAATTTTCTCCAAGAAACTCATATTGAGAGTGAAGTTCCTCTGATTAGATGCAAAGGGAAACATTGTGTTTAGCTTGGATCAACTAGGTAAGAATCACCTTGAACCTTGCTACAGGTTGTGGCAACCAAGGATAACAAACTTGTAGCCCTAGGGGCACGGTACCTATTTACAACATTCCAGGGCGGAAATTCCCTGGTCAGAGGACTTTTTTACCTGGCATAAAGCATGGGCAGAACCTGTAGAGAGAGAAATTTCCCACCACCAGATCTGTCTCACCCATCCAGTTCTTTGCATTCCAATTATTAACTGCTTAGACTTGGACCCCCCAACCCAGAATCTTAACTGGTGTAATGCACCAGCAGGCACTTCACACTAGATTCCCAGTTCCAGAAGATCCTTATGCCGCAAAATCATGTTCAAAGAGGAACCACAAATGCAAGGCATTGTCTATACTTCGCCCCGGATGCCACAAGAATCACATTCAGCCCCTTATGCCACAAAAATCACATTCAAAGAGGAGCCTTACCCATAAGGCGCTGCCGCATATGCCACAAGAATCACATTCAGCCCCTCATACCACAAAAACCACATTCAAAGAGGAACCTTACATGTATTGCATACCATCACCAGGAAAAACTCCACAGAATATAATGCCCCATCCTGTCAGGTTAGAAAAATCCTGCAGGCACTTTCCATCCTGCTACATTACGGTTAAGGTTGCTCTCACATGCTTCCATCTAAAAGAGATAGGACCTCTTGACACCAAAGAATGAGCATTATAATATCAAAAAATCAGAGAAACGTGTTAAGGAAGTTTCAAAGAATCCATTACAGTTATCATCCATCTTTATAGCTACTTTGCACAAAATTTGTTTAATGCTTTTCCACATGATCTGAACTTCTGTCTTGCATGGATTGCTTTAGAATTCCCAAGGGAATCCACCAATCATTGGTCATACCCAATATTTGGAAGGATTGTAATCCAACAGGATTCCTGGCTGTCATCACTACAATAGCAGATGTCTGAACATTTTCAAAACAGATATAGAGGATTACTCATCTCCAATACTTACATATTTGGCTGTTAGCAACATCTCAACCTTTGCCACAGGCACACACAAAAGCATCCAGAGACTAAGAAACAGATTCACATATCCACATCCAAAAGCAATCATCATGCACCAAAAGGAATCTATTGAGAGAAAAGGCACAACCTATGGCAGTGATAAAAGACAAAACTGACTTGTTTATTGACAGGTATTCCAGAATCAAGAGATGCTGTACCAGATATATTCTCTGGTTCTCAAAAATGCTTGCTTGAAAGCATGACTCAATAACCTCCCTTCAGATCATTGACAACATCATATGGAATAGGTGTGACAGTCTGGAGTGTAGATGCATCCAGTACAAAGCCACCCTTGGGTCCTGCAGGCTGTCGCTTTGTGCTGATCTTCTCACCCCGTGCCTTGGCCTCGGCCTTCAGTCTGTCATTAGCCTTCCGGCGCTCCAAGAAGTCCTCTCGACATCTTGATGGCTGGACATGCTCAATTCTCACATGAAGCCGCTTCTGGATGATCCTATGACCAACCTGGAAAAGATCCAACTCTAACAGTCT